>Ga0101944_10001472_pt1 | contig 48408 bp, 31 predicted proteins | sample DewCreD2012metaG_FD_75245 | JGI IMG/M metagenome (GOLD analysis project Ga0101944, IMG submission 75245) | Hot spring sediment bacterial and archeal communities from British Columbia, Canada, to study Microbial Dark Matter (Phase II) - Dewar... ... | reverse complement strand
TCGCTCGAGGAAGACCGGCAAACGAAAAACCCCGCGATTTGCGGGGCTTTTCGAGAGACTGCGGCAGGGCGCGATGACCCAAACACAAACCTAATACCCCTAGGGGTGCGAACATCCTTCGAATTCTGCGGGAAATACGAATGTTTCAACCCAACGCGGCGCAAGAAGCGGCGCAGCAACCGCACGCAGAGCATCGCACCATGTCGCATGATGCAAGCTTGATAACTCACAACCCCGCCGATCGCAACGCCTTGCGAGATTGTGCGAAGTCTTGCGATTACCCTAACAAAGGCCTAATACCCCCTAGGGGAGTCGAACCCCTGTCCTCTGGCTGAGAACCAGATATCCTAGGCCACTAGACGAAGGGGGCGTCTGCTGTTACGAGAACGATCCGATACGACAACCGTTCCGGCCTTGGTATGCGGAATTATGGTGAGGCCGCACGATCGAGTCAAGGGCGCGCAAGCCAAGTTGCCTTACCGCAGGCTGGCCACTTCGGTCCCGACCGCATCGACAATGCGGCGCAGATCCCCCACCTCCATCGCCAAGGGGGGCATCATCACCATAACATCGCCGAGCGGGCGCAGGATAACGCCGTGCTTTCGCACCGCGGCGCAGACGGCGTGGCCGATCCGCCTTCGCGGATCAAACGGTCGGCCAGAGGACTTGTCCTCCACCAACTCGATGCCCACCATGAAGCCCTTCTGGCGGATACTACCGACATGGGGCAGATCGCGAAGCCCATCGAGCATTCGCGAGAGTTCTGTCGATTTGTCCCGGACGCGACGGAGCAGATCGTTCTTTTCAAACAGTTCGAGCGAGGCGATGGCGGCGGCGCAGGCCAGCGGGTTCCCTGTGTAGGTATGACCATGAAAGAAGGTCCTGCCCTCCCATGGCTGGCCCAGGAAGGCGTCGAAGATCTGCTGAGTTGCAAGAGTCGCGGCCAGGGGGAGATACCCCCCGCTGATTCCCTTGGCGATGCACATCAGGTCGGGTTGAACGCCTTCATGCTCGACGGCGAACATGCGGCCGGTGCGGCCAAATCCGGTGGCCACCTCGTCGCAGATCAGCAGCACGCCGTATTTGTCCGCGAGCATTCGGACCTGGGCAAGATAGCCCGGCGGCTGGATCAACATGCCGGCTGCACCCTGCACGACCGGTTCGAGCGCGATGGCGGCGATACGGTCGTGATGTTCGGCCAGCAGTCGTTCCATTTCCGCCAGTGCCCATGCCTTGGCATCCTGCACGGGGCCCATGGCGCGATGTGGCGTGGGAGCATAGTGGACCTTGAACAGCAGCGGGAAGTACGGCTTGTGAAAAGCAGCCGTCCGCCCCACCGACATGGCACCCACCGTGTCGCCGTGGTAGGCCTCGGCCAGGCCAATAAACTCGGTCTTGCCCGGCTTGCCCAGATTGTACCAGTACTGAACCGCAAGCTTGAAGGCGATCTCGGTGGCGGTTGCGCCGCTGTCGGAATAGAAGACCTTGGTCAGATTGGGAGGCACGAGCTTCATCAGGCGATCGGCCAGAAGGATGGCGGGCTCGTTGCTCAGGCCGAGCATCGTCGAATGGGCGACACGATCAAGCTGAAAACGAATGGCCTGGTCGATCTCGGGAACCCGGTGGCCGTGAACGTTGCACCAGAGAGAAGAGACGCCATCCAGATAGCGGTTGCCCTCGGCGTCGATGAGGTTCATGCCGTCGGCGGCCACGATGATCAGCGGATCGGAGTCGAGCCAGATGGACATCGGCGTGAAGGGATGCCAGATGTGCTGCTTGTCCAGGCGCTGGAGTTCGGCATTCCGCTGACCGGGCGATTGGAGCCGCACCTGCTGTCCGATGCTCAGGCCAAGCCGCTGGAAGGCCGATCCATCGCGGACGGCGATTTCCAGCATGCCCGAACTTCCGATCAGCGCGAGAGGCTGGCCGGATGGGACGTCGGCATAGGTTTGCCTGATGGTCCCGATGCGGCGGTGCTCGACCCAAACCTCAACGCCGGGCATGGTCCGGACGGCCTGCTCGGGCAGGTTGGTCATGGCGTTGCCAAAGCGGTCGATGTGAATGATGCGGCCGACGGTCGCATCCGCAGCGGCCGGTGCAACATCCAATAGAACCGGCTGGGCAACGGACCGGCCCAGCGTTTCGACCGCCACACCGCCCGCGAGCATGCCGGCGACCGGCGCCATGATGTCACGGCCATGAAAGGTGTGGCTGCACACCGCGGGACGCCAGGTGAGTTCCCACGAGCGGCCGCCGACATGGCGATGCCAGCACCAGGTGATCAAGCCATTATCGGGACAGACGACCCACTGGTCCCTGATGCGGGCGATGAGCAGGCGTCGATCGGAGCCCACCCCCGGATCGACCACGGCCAGGTGAACCGTTCCCGGGGGAAAAGCATCGACGGCACGCTCCAGGCAGATCGATCCACGGAGGATGTCGCCGGGCGGCAGCCGGTGCGTGACATCGACAAGCCGGGCATCCTGGCAGTGGCGTAGCAAAACGGCCTTTAGTATTGCGACGTACCAGTCATCGAGGCCGAAATCCGTGGTCAGTGTGATCACGGGGCGCGCGATATCGGCCGCACTTGCAGTTGAAGGCATGGCCGGAAGATAGGCAGCGGCGGCGGGAGCGTCAACGAGAGAGCGGAGAGCGCGGCATAAACGGCCCGCTCGGCACCGCCGTTGCAAACGGACTTGCATCGGCGGAAAACACGATCACAAGGCTGCGGGAAAACGGGTCTTGAGCCTATGATGGGGCAGAATAGAACCACATGAAGCAACTGACTCACAGCTCGTCCCTGGAGCAGATGATCCAGCAGCAGATCGTCGAGCGCGGGATTGAGGATGCGCGTGTCATTGACGCAATGCGGCAGATCCCGCGCGAGTTGTTTCTTCCCGAGAGCCTGCGGCAGTACGCGCACGCCGACCGGGCTGCACCGGTCGGGTACGGCCAGACGATTTCCCAGCCCTACATCGTGGCACTGATGAGCCATCGGCTGGATATTCGGCCGGAGCATCGGGTGCTGGAGATCGGCACGGGGACGGGGTACCAGACGGCGATTCTCAGTCTCCTTGCCCGCGAGGTGTGGACCATCGAGCGGATCAAGCCGCTGCTGGATGAGGCGTTCGAGCGGCTGATGTCGCTGAATCTCCGCAACGTGCATTTCCGCTGGGGCGATGGAACCATCGGGTGGATGGAGAACGCCCCCTTCGATCGCGTTTTGATCGCGGCGGGCGCCCCGGATCTTCCGCGCGAGCTCCTGCGTTCACAACTGGCCGACGGGGGAGTGGCGGTTTTACCGATCGGCCCGCAGGAACAACAGATGCTCGTCGAAGTCCGGCGGCATGGGGAAGATCTGATCCGGAGGGACATCTGCGGTTGCCGCTTTGTGAAGCTCATCGGCGAAGCGGGCTGGAGCGAGTGAGTCGAATCGCGCCCGCGCCCGCGGCTGGTGCATCCGGGGCCTGGTGGCACTAGAATCGCGGACGATGTCCGGGACAGCCGAACAACCGCCATCTTCGCTGGAACGGCGCATCGAGACGCTCGATGGGATAGGCGCCGGTCGTGCGCGCGAGTTCCGCGCCCTGGGGGTTGCGACGCTGGGGGACCTGATGGAGTACTTCCCGCGCGACTACCAGTATGAGCGGGCCGAGCGGCCGATCGCCCAGCTCGTGCCGGACCAGATTCAGATCGCGCGGGGCGAAGTGACGGCGGTGGACTACGTCGCGTCGCGGCCCCGACCGCGGTTTGAGGCGACGATCACGGATCCGTCGGGAAGGCTGAGCCTGGTATGGTTCAACGGGGGATATCTCCGGCGGCTGATTCATCCCGGGCAGATCCTGCGCGTGCAGGGGAAGGTCAAGTTCTTCCGGGGCATTCCGTTGATGGCCCAGCCCAGATGGGAGACGATTGAACCTGATGCCCAGCCGGTCGGAGAGGATATGTTGCGGGCCGTCTATCCGGCCACGGCACGGCTGCCAAGCGCGTTCATCTGGAGGACGATTGACAGGCATCTGGATGAAGCGTTGCCCGCCATCGAGGAGTGGTTCTCGCCGGAGCTCTTGGGCAGACGCCGCCTGGTCTTGCGGCGGGAGGCGTTTCGCGCGATCCACCAGCCGACGAATCTGGGCGAGGCGCAGGCGGCACGGCGGCGGCTGGTCTATGACGAGTTGATGCTGATGCAGCTGGGACTCGTGCTGTCGCGGCGAATGCGCGGGGGGCGGTTGCGCGCCCCGCGGATGCTGATCGACAGGCTTCTGGACGAGCGTATCCGGCGCCGATTCCCGTTCAGTCTCACGGGTGCGCAGACGCGAGCCATCGGGGAACTGCTGCGAGACCTCGGGGGCGAGATGCCCATGAGCCGGCTGCTGCAGGGCGACGTGGGATCCGGCAAGACGATCGTGGCGCTCTATGCGATGCTCGTGGCGACGGCCAACAAGCTGCAGAGCGCGATGCTGGCGCCGACGGAGGTGCTTGCCGAGCAGCACTACCTGACGCTCTCGAACCTGCTGCGGGATTCAAGCGTGAGCATCGAGCTTTTCACCAGTCGCACCCGGCGGGAAAGCAGGGGTTCGCTGGCCAGGCATCTGGCCGATGGGCGCATTCATATCGCCGTCGGTACGCAGTCGCTGCTGCAGGAGGATGTCGAGTTCGCGAACCTGGGGCTTGTGGTGGTGGACGAACAGCACAAGCTGGGTGTTCGGCAGCGAGCGGCACTGAAAACCAAGGGGTTCGCGCCGCACTATCTGGTGATGACGGCCACGCCGATCCCTCGCACGCTGGCGCTTTCGTTCTTCGCGGACTTCGACGTGTCGGTGCTCGATGAACTCCCGCCGGGCCGGCAGCCGATCAGGACGCGCTGGCTTCGGCGGGCACAGGAGCAGGAAGCATATCGGTTCATCCGGGAACAGGCGTCGACCGGGCATCAGGCCTATATCGTGGTGCCGCAGATCGATGACGACGGGCTGGAGGAAGCCAAGTCGGTCCGGAGCGAGTACGAGCGGCTCAGCGAGGGTGCGCTGGCGGGACTGCGGCTGGGGGTCCTGCACGGGCAGATGTCCACGGAGGAGAAGAAGCGGACGATGAACGACTTTCGCGCCAAGCAGCTCGACGTGCTGATCGCGACGACGGTGATCGAGGTCGGCATCGACGTGCCCAACGCGACGGTCATGCTGATCGAGAACGCCGACCGCTTTGGCCTGTCGCAGCTTCACCAGATCAGGGGGCGCGTGGGGCGCGGCAGCGAACCGTCGCACTGTCTGCTGATTTCCGATGCGACGACCGAAGACGCGACGCAGCGACTGGCGGCGATGTGCCGGACGACGGACGGATTTGAGATCGCCGAGACGGACCTGCGGCTGCGCGGTCCGGGCGAGTTTTTTGGCACGCGGCAGCACGGGCTGCCGCAGTTCAAGCTGGCCGACATCACGCAGGAACTGGATCTGTTGCGCGTCGCCAGGGAGGATGCCCTGGCGCTGCTGGAGGCGGACCCGAATCTGGAGTGGCCGGAGAACAGCGCCCTCCGTGCGGCAATTGCCAGGCAATTCGGGGCTTCGCTGTTTCTGGCGCAGGTCGGATAACAGACCAGGGCGAACTGCGCGAGTTCGCCCTGCGTCTCACCCACTCTCGTTGTCCCTCCCCATCGTTCAACGGCAATAAGATACAACGTGCCGAGCGGCAGTCAAGCAAATTCCAGTGAATTCCAAAACCAGCGGAGTCAGCCTCTGTCAGCACGGCGCTGCACCTCGAGTGCAAGTCGTGTGGCGGCAAGAACATCCGCGGTGGACAATGGGGCCGCGTCGCCGCGCACCTCCGCAAGGAATGACTCGATCGCGGCATCCTTGACAGGCGCATCCAGCGGCAAATCCCGCAACGCCCTGTCCTGGCTGCTGGCGATCTGGAGCGAGGCGGCGCCCTCGCTGCACTCGATCATGCCGCCATCGCCGTGGAATGTCATGCGCCAATACTGCGGAATCGTGTAGCCGCATGCGTCCGGCGCCAGGTAGGACACATCCCCCAGCACCCCCCCGCCGTTATCAAGTCGGAGCATCAGTTGGGCCGCATCCTGGAAATGGGGCGCCTGCGGAAGGCGCGCATTCCAGGCCCTGGCGGCCACCACCTCGACGACCCGCCTGCCGGTGATCCACGGGATAGCGTCCAAGGCATGGATCGCGATGTCGTTGATCGTGCCCCCCTGCAGTCCCGGCTCAAAATACCATCCGGGCCGCGCGCCCCAAAGGAGCGGGTGCTGGCCCAGGAACGTGACGGTGTGCACCTGTCCGATGGCCTGCTCATGCACCAGTCGCCTTGCCGTCAGGAAGGGTGCGCTGCCGCGCAGGTCCAGCAGGCAGCCGATGCGCAGGTTCCCGCGGCGGGCGAGCGTCTCGATCCGGGTAAGTTCCTCCAAACGGATGCATATCGGCTTGTCGGAAATCACGTGCCGTCCTCGCTCGAGGGCGGCGATGCACATGGGCCCGCGGGCGGCGTAATAGTCGCCGATGCCGATGGCGTCGCAATCGACCTGCTCGAGCATCTCCTGGAAGCGGCCGTGGGTGAGCTTGATGGTGCCTGCCTCGCGCAGGGCCGCAGCGGTGGCGCGATCCTCTTCGCACGCGGCCACGATCCGGATGTCTTTGTGGGCGGCGGCGGCGCGATAGAGCGCCATCGCATGTCCATGACGAAAGCCGGCGAAAGCAAGACGGAGCATAAGACACTCCCGTGATACACGGGGGCATGGCGGCCACTGTTCCGGCCCTAGAGCGCGACCGGTTGACCTGTTTTTGCGCTGCGGCTCTCGGCCTCGATGATCTGGATGCACCGTTGGCCGTCCCTGAGAGTTACGCGCGTCGGGCGGGCGCCGGCGGCGATGCATTCAAGGAAGTAGCCGATCTCGTGGTCATAGCCCATGCCCGATTCCATCTCCACTGCATGAGGAGGTCGGTTAGGCTCGTAAAGCATCAGTTGCGGCTTGGCGCCAAGGTCGTACACAGCGGTCGCCCGTTCGAAATTGACCGTGTAGGCCATGTTGAAAGGAAAACCCGGACTCATGGACCAGGATCCCTCGGCCACAACCATCGGCACGTCCCTGTAACGATAGTGCGTCACGATGTGGTCAATCTCGCTGGTCACCTTGCTGTAACCGACGCTGGAAACCGATTGCGGCATGCCGAACAGGTACTGCACGAAATCAGTGTCGTGGATGTGCAGGTCAAGAATCGCGCCGCCGGAAAGCTCGCCGCTGCTGTAAAAGGCACCGCCGGGATGGCAGGCGACGCGGCGGAAGGTGGCCGCGCAGACCTTGCCGTAGGTCCTTTCCTCAACGACACGCTTCAGCCAGGTCCAGCCGGGCCAGAATCGCATGCACATTGCAACCATCGAGAAACCCGCGGCCTTCTCGGCAGCATCGGCAAGACGCGCAGCGTCCGCGGCGGTACGGGCAAGCGGCTTTTCAATGAGCACATGCTTGCCGGCCGCCAGGGCGGCCAGCGCAAAGTCAACATGCAAGGGGGTTGGAAGGCATATATCCACCAGTTGAACGTCGGGGTCCTTGATCAGATCCATCCCCTCGGGGTACTTGCGGGCCTGGCTCAGATCGAATTCCCCTTTGGCCTGCCCCTCGACATTGCCCTGGGCCTTGACCTTTCCCTCGAGTCGTTCGGGCATCTTGTCGCTGATGGCGACGACCTGCGCATCACTGCGCTTGGAATAGGCATCCAGATGGGTCAGTCCCATCATTCCCAACCCCAGCACGCCGACGTTGATCATGTGCGAGTCCTCCTGCCGGCGTGATTATCGTCGAAATGTTGCAAAACACCAATCCCCCGACAAGACGCAGAAAACGAGGCCGGGCGCCGCGCAGGTTCGCAGCGCCCGGACCCCGGATTTGCAGTGATCACGCGGTGGGCGTGAGACACTTGCCCCGACCTTGTCCCATCGCTCAATAGGAGAAGGCAATGCCGACCTTGGCAATCCAGTCGTTGTCGTCGTTGTCGTTCGCGGCCTCGAGACTGTCGCTGAACAGGTGGATGTACGTCACGCCGCCGGTCAACGTCCAGGTGCCGAACTTGCCGGAGTAAAGGGGATAGCTCAGCATCGCGCCGACCGAGCCGTAACCCCAGAAATCATTGTGGCCCTCGTCATCGAGGTAATAGCCATCGGTGCTCAGCCCAAGGGCCATCGGCAGGGCAAGGGTGAACTTGGTGTCGCCGATCGGGAACGACGGTGCAGCGCCGATCTCGAGGTATTCGTCTTCCGTGCCATTGCCGTCGTCGATTTCATGATACCAGGCCACATAGGGCTTGAGTGCGAACGGGATTCCGATGCTCTTCATGGCATCAGTGTCGTCGTAACTGAGCTTCAAGCCGAACTCCTCGATCGTCTCGAATGCCCCGTTGGGATACATGTAGAAGGTGTACACCGCGCCGAGAGTGAACTTGCCCATGCCGATATCGACGCCCCCAAAGAGATCCGACTCGTACCAGGCGTCGGGGCCGCTGCCATCGGTCAGTGTTTCGTTCTCGTGGAAACTGTTCCACGTTCCGATGTAGGGCGTAATCGACAGTTGATCGCTGCTGTACGCCTTGATCGACATGGTCAGGTAAGGCTGGGCGATGAATCCCGAGTCCTCCTGCTCATAGCCGCGGAAGTAGTAGGCGCTGACCCAATCAACGCCGCCGCTAAACGACAGGCCACCGGAATTCGAGGCCTTCTCTTCGGCCGCCCGCATGGTTGTTGGCAGGGCCAAGGCCACACTCATCACCGCAAGTCTCAGTAGATGCTTCATTCTGTCTCCTTTCCCATATTTCAGGACGAAGTTTGTATGAGCGAAGGATAGCAAACCTGGTGCCGAACGTACAGGCCCGCATATAAGAGTCGCCATTACAGTGGGATATGCACTTGTAAGTCCGTACCTGCTACGGCATCCCAGCATAATGCATAGGCAACCACCCACGCCATTTCGCTGAAATGTCACAATTTCGCGCACAAGCGGAGAGACTTCCCGTGGCTTGCATGACCGACTACGATCAGACTGAGGGCAGGACAACTGTTCCGTCGCCCGTTCGTACCATTTGTTGGAAAGGGAAACCAGGCAATGGCCGTATGGCAACAACCTCTGCCTCGCATCTATACCGAGTTAAGTGATCCGGAGTTGCGATTGCGCATCGCCACGGCGAAGGAAGCGCTGGGCAGGCGACTGATCATCCTGGGCCATCACTATCAACAGGACGACATCATCGACTTTGCCGATTTCACCGGCGATTCATTTGAACTGTCGCGCAAGGCGGCCGAGCAGAAAGGGATCGAGTTCGTCGTGTTCTGCGGGGTGCACTTCATGGCCGAATCCGCGGACATTCTGACGGATGAAACAGTCCGGGTCATCCTGCCGGACCTTGGCGCCGGCTGCTCGATGGCGGACATGGCCAACATCGATCAGACGCTGGAGTGCTGGGCACAACTTGAGACAACCTGCCCCGACCAGACGGTTGTGCCGATCACGTACATGAACTCGACGGCCGCCATCAAGGCGTTCGTCGGCGAGCACGGCGGCGCCGTCTGCACGAGCAGCAACTGCCGCTCGGTGCTGGAATGGGCGCTGGCAGGTGGAGCGACGGAGCGGCGAGGCGACGCGGCGAAGGGGAAGATCAAGGTTCTGTTCTTCCCGGATCAGCACCTGGGGCGGAACACGGCGTATGACATGGGCTATCCGCTGGATCGCATGGCCGTGTGGGATCCGCAAGAGGATCTTGGCGGCAACAGCGAGCAGGCGCTGCGCGATGCGGATTTCGTCCTGTGGAAGGGACACTGCTCGGTGCACCAGCTTTTCCGGCCGGAGCATGTCGATCAGGTGCGCGAGAAGTACCCGGGGATGAAGGTGATCGTGCATCCGGAGTGTCGCTGGGATGTCGTCCAGAAGGCGGACCTGGCGGGATCGACGGCGTACATCGTGAAGATAGTCAACGAGGCGCCGCCCGGCAGCGCCTTTGCCATTGGTACCGAGGTTCACCTGGTGAACCGGCTGAGAAAACTGCACCCGGACAAGCAGATCATCGTGCTCAGCGACTGCCAGTGCCTTTGCACGACGATGTACCGCATCGACCTGCCGCACCTGTGCTGGGCACTGGAGAACCTGTTAGCGGGGAACGTGGTGAACCAGATCAAGGTGGACCAGCACACACGCAAATGGGCGACAGTGGCGCTGGAGCGGATGCTGTCGATCAAGGCGACGGGGAGCCCCATCCGCCGGGTGGCGGCAGCGTCGGCCTGATTCGGGGCGCTTCGCCTGGCTGTTCGGGGCAGGCCTATGATGTGCGCATGAAAATCGCGATCGTCCTCCTTGCCGTGACTCTTGGTTGCGCACTGGTTGCAAACGCCGCGGCTCTGCCGCCGGGTGAGGCCGGCGCGAAGGATGCGTTGAACACGTCACCGCGGCATGGGGAGTGGGTGGACATTCAGGTTCCCGAAGCCAAGGTTCCCCTGCGGGCATACGTGGTGTATCCGGAGCGTAAGGACAAGGCGCCGGTGGTGATCGTCATCCAGGAGATCTACGGGCTGACGGACTGGATCCGGGCCGTGGCCGATCAGTTGGCGGCCGACGGATTCATCGCCATCGCGCCGGACCTGCTTTCAGGCAAGGGACCCGACGGTGGCGGCACCGAGTCGATCAAGAGTCGCGACGATGTCACGAAATTCGTTCGCGAACTGACCCAGGGCGAGGTGAAACGCATGCTGGATGCCGTGCGTGCGTATGGCGAGAAACTGCCGTCATCCAATGGCAAATCGGCCACCGTGGGCTATTGCTGGGGCGGCTCCATGAGCTTCTGGTATGCGACGCAGACGCCGGATCTGTCCGCGGCCGTCGTGTATTACGGAACAGCGCCGGACGCGGCAGCCCTCGAAAAACTGAAGGTACCGGTGCTTGGACTTTATGGCGGGGATGACGCGCGGGTGAACACGACGATCGAGCCGGCGCAAAAAGTAATTGAGAAGATCAAGGGCTCGTACACCGTTCATGTCTTCGATGGCGCGGGCCACGGCTTCCTGCGTCAACAGGATGGCCGGGGGGGAGCGAACCTGCGGGCCGCACGGGAGGCATGGCCGGCCACGATCGAGTTTCTGCGGGAGAAGACCAGGTAGCCAGTTGTCTGAGCGGCACCCGAGCGTTTTGCACCGCGATAGCGGGGGTGGCCCGGACACCCGCGCCGCGATGCGCAGGATCGAGGGCACGCGTGGAAAGCTCATGCCGCGAATTCGACGGGACAGTGGCTGAGGGGTCTTTGACCAACAAACGCCCGTCCGCTCTTCCCTCTCGCCGAGCTTTGCGTTAAGCCATTGGTCGCGCCGTGACTTCTGCGGAGCGAATGGAGGATCCCCCATGGCGGTCTTGTATCACGTGGCATTGACGGTGGCCGCAGGCGTGCTGGCCCTGGGCATTGCGCTCAGCCTCCTGCCGCTGATGGGGCGCAGGGGCCGGGCGATCTCCGAGGCGATGACGCGCCCCCCGCTCCTGGACGTGGTGTTGGCGGCGCTGACGGCGGCCCCGTGGGTGTATGGCTCGGCCAGGGCTGGCTGGATCGGATTGGTTGCCTCGGTGCTCGGGCAAATGGCGGCGGCCTATGCCTGGATTTTCTTTCACGAGCTCCTGCATTATCAGGCTCTGCGGGGTCCGCGAATCGTTCATTTCACCAATCGTCTGGTGGGCAGGGCTTCCAATCACCTGGCGCTGTGGCTGACCTGCCTGGGGGTGCCGGTGCTGTGGGTGATCCGGATTCTGGAGATATGCGTCTATCCACTGCTGATCTGGCTGTTGCGGTTCCCGCGGTACCGGCATGACGAGTGGGTGACGCTCAGCCGCCACAAGATGCGCGACCTGGTGGGCCACGATCTGATCTGGTGCCTCTACTGCGACTGGATGACCGGCACCTGGTCCCTGGGCACCGAGATGCTTCGCAACGTCGAGTCGTTCTGGTGTCCCATTCGCTTCGGCATCCCGAGCAAGTTGGAACATTGCCGCATCGATTTTCCCGACATTGAAGGCGGCTGGGCGCCGGCCGACGCAACGATGACCCAGGTGCAGGCCCTGTTGGAGCAGAAGTACGGTCCCGAGGGCGACCGCTCGTGGTTCGGGCATCCGAAGCGCCGGACGCCGCCGGCCGATGTGGAACACCGTTCAGCCCCGATGTCGCTTCCGCAAGAGATGGATGAATCGCATCGCGAGGCGCTTCTGGACCACAGCGTTCGCCCTCGCAATCAGCGCTATCTTCCCGCCGCGACGCACCGGGCCCAGGGAGAACTGCCCATTTGCCGCGACCGCGTGACCGTGTTTCTGCGCCTGGAGAAGGATCGAATTGCGGACATCAGTTTCATTGGCGATGCCTGCGCAATCTGCGTGGCCTCCGCGTCGATGATGACCGTGGCGATGCAGGATCGCAGTCTGGCCGAGGCCGACACGATCTTCGGGCGTTTCCATGACATGATGACACGTCCGGACGATGCACCGGCATCCGAGACACTGGGGGATGCGGCGGTGCTGGCGGGTGTCAGCCGCTTCCCGGCGCGCGTCAAGTGTGCAACGCTGCCATGGCATACGTTGATGGCCGCCATCAGGCAGAATGCTCCGCACACGGTCCTGGCGGAGGTTGCGTCGAAGCAGGGCTCGGCAGGTTCGTGACTGTTTTGGCGTTGGGCGGGCAATTGCACAGCGATGTTGAGAGTTTTCTGAACGTCGGTGCCTTCGCAGAGCTTGGGCACGGGCGAGGATGCCAGTGCTACGGGGTCCGCCCCCGCCCCCCGAGCCGCCGACCGCGAAAGGTGTCAGGCGCCCGACTTCGCGACAGGCCAGACTTGCGCTCTTGAAGTGCCCCGTGGGACCCGTATAATTCCCCCCACGAGTTCTGAAGAATCAGGGCTTGCCTGGGTCGCCGCAGCGTTGCTAGGCAACAATCAGCGCCATTAGCTCAATTGGCAGAGCAGCTGACTCTTAATCAGCGGGTTCTAGGTTCAAGTCCTAGATGGCGCATTAAACGGCTGGAACATTACTTACGAATGAACCGCGGCCCCCGGGTTTCGGGGGCTTCTTTTTCGATCAGCACGGGCGGGACAGGTGGAGCACGCCGCTTCAGCGATTGCGCGCGACAACGATAATGCGCGGCGAATCCGCGTCGAGCTTGCTTCCGTCGTAGTTGCCGTACATGCGCAGCAGTTCGAACCCATTCCGTTCGAGGAGTATTCTCAGCTCGCGCGGAAAGATGAAAGTCAGGTCGAAGTTTCTTGCCTCGCGGTGCTCGGTCCCCGCGGCATCGAACCAGGTGTAGTGAAACGTAACGTGCTGAAGCTGCGCCGCCGGCTCGCATCGGATGTCGGTCATCTTCACGACCGTGCGATTCAGTCCCGGAACAAAGAAGATGATCGGCTCAAGGTTGCGCGAGATTTCCTGGGCAAGGAGCGGCAGGTTGGGCTGAAAGATGTCGAGAAACAAATGCCCGCCCCGCTTCAGGTGGCGCCGGCACGTCTGCAGGCACGCGTCCTGATCCTGCAGACTTGTGAGAACAAGGAACGTGTTGAAGAAGACCGCGGTCCAGTCAAACGTCCGGCCCAAATCCACTTTGCGCATGTCCGCGCGGACAAGCTCCAACTGGCGGTCGGTCAGCCCCACGAAGTCGCGCTTGCGTTTGGCGATCTTGAGCATCAGCGGGTCGTTGTCCACGCCCACCACGCGGTGGCCGGCCTGCGCAATGGGAATGGCCGCCCGTGCCGTGCCCACGGCGAGCTCCAGGAGCGCCTGGCGTCGCTCCAGGTGTCCCAGAAAGAAGGGCACATCCTGCTGGAGCATCGGCTGATGCTCGTTTTCCGGATCGTAGTACTCGGCGATGGCTTTGTAGATCATCGCCAGACCAGCTCCAATGTCTGCGTGTGCTGCTGGTGGGTCGTATCCAGCGAGTTGAGCTGGAATGTTGCGCCGTTCGGTTGGAGTCTCACGTCCACCCAGCCTTGGGGACGCCTGGCGTCAAAGACCCACGCCGTCGTCGGCAGGTTTACCAGGTGAAGGCCCTCGCGCTGCAAGTTCTGCCAGACATGCGTGTGGCCGAAAACGTATGCCTTCACGTGCCTGCGAGGCAGGAGGACCTGCATGAGCGCATCGGTGTCCTTCAGGCCGCCCTTGCCGTCGATCATCGGATCGTGATGGACCATGACGATCGCGGGCTTGTCTGCCCGCTCGTCCAGAGCTTTTGCCAGCCACGCAAGTTGCTGCTCTCCCAGCAGGCCGGGCGTTTTGTTTGTTTCCTCCAGCGAGTCCAGCAGAAACCAGTTGGCATGGCGTGAGCCGATGATCGAGATGTGCCTGTTGCCGACCGCTCGTTGCCGCGACGGAGTTTTCCTGATTGCATCCCAGAACGCCTCGCGATGGTCATGGTTCCCCAGGGCGTAATGCACCGTCAACCCCGCCTGATTCAACGGTTTGGCCGCATCCACCACGGTGGCGTAGTCTTCGGGCTTGCCCTGAAGGCAAGCCACATCCCCGCAAACCATTACCCCGGCCGGCCGGGAATCGAGCGAGAGGATTTCGCCGTTGATCTTCTGAATGTTCGGCCAGGGCATCGCGCCGGTCTTGTGCGTGTACGTCTTGTCGCCGGACAGATGAGTGTCCGACAACAAGGCGAAACGGTCCAGGTCCACCAGCTTGCCACCGGAGCCGGACCTGGACCGGCAGGACATGCCGACCGTGGCGGCCAAGGCGCCGGCCAGGAATTGACGACGTGACAAGGGCCCAAGCGAAATTGGCATTCATTCTCTCCTTGCGGGCGATCTTATGCGAGGGTGGCACGCAAGCCAACTCTACAGCAGATCGAGCAGTTCTTGCGGCCGGCCGATGATGACTCTGGCACCAGCCTGCTCCAGTTCGGCGCGCGGCCGGAATCCCCACAGGGCACCCACCGCAAACATGCCGGCAGCCCGCGCCGTCTGCATGTCCGTGGCGGTATCGCCAAGGTACAGGAAGGACCCCGGCTCAACGCCGATCAGCCTGGCAATGTGAATTGCCCCGGCCGGATCGGGCTTGTGCGCAAAAGCCTCACTGGCACCCTGGATCGCGTCAAAGCGCCACCTGGGGAGGAAGTGTGCCACGCACAGCCGCGTGAAATCATCCGGCTTGTTTGACAGCACCGCCAGTTTCACCCCCCTGCTAGCCAGAGCATCCAGCATATGGGGGATTCCCGCATAGGGACGGGTCTTGTTGCTCCAGTTGCGCGTGTAGTCGGCCCGATAGGTCTGGATACAGTCGCGAACGACAGACTCCGTTCTGGCCGATTCCGGCAGCGCCCTGCGGATGAGATTGGTCACGCCGTCACCCACGAAGTACCGGTAGGCGTCGATGGGATGGGTGGGGTAGCCATGGGCCGCCATCGTCCGATTGCACGAGTCGGCCAGGTCCTCCAGCGTGTCCAGCAGCGTTCCGTCCAGATCAAACAGCACGGCCTGATGCAGCATTGGTTTCCCGGTCAGGGCGAGGAGTCTGGGGCGGAAAATGCTGCATGTCAAGCCACGGGCAGTATACTGTCGGCCACGATGTCTTCCGCGATTGATCTGAATACGATCCGAGCCGCCCGGCAGCGCATTGGCGATGTCATCTATCACAGTCCATGTCCCTACTCGCTGAGTCTGTCCCGGCTGTGCGGATGCGAGATCTACTGCAAGCTCGATCACCTCCAGATGACCGGAAGCTTCAAGGAGCGGGGCGCGCGTAACAAGCTCAAGCTGCTCGGCGAAGAGCAGAAGCGCGCGGGTGTCATTACCGCCTCGGCCGGCAATCACGGCCTGGCGGTGGCTTATCATGGTCGGGAACTTGGCATTCCCGTCACGGTGGTCATGCCCCGGTGGGCGCCATTGGTGAAAGTGAGCAACTGCCGGGCGTTTGGCGCCACAGTGATCAATCACGGGGAGAGCTACCAGGACGCCCGGAGCATGGCCCTGCATCTGGCGCAGGAGCGGCGGCTCACCTTTGTCCACGGCTTCGACGACGCGGACATCATTGCCGGCCAGGGAACACTGGGCCTGGAGATTCTTGAGGATGTGCCTGACGTGGATGCGGTGATTGTGCCAGTGGGCGGCGGCGGGCTGATCGCCGGCGTCGGCGCCGCCATCAAGGCGCTGCGCCCCGCCGTGCGCATCATTGGCGTGGAACCGCGCAATGCCCCTACACTGCACGATTCGCTTGCGGCCGGGCAGGTCAAGCGTGTGGACACCAGCCCCACGCTGGCCGACGGGCTGGCGGTCGCCGAGGTCGGGAGGCTCTGCTTTGACATCGCTCGAACCGTCATTGACGACCTGCTCCTGGTGGACGAGATGCAGATCGCCACGGCAGTGTTACGACTGCTCGAACTGGAGAAGATGGTGGTCGAGGGCGGCGGCGCCGCGTCGCTGGCGGCCGCGATGGACATGCGGTTCAAGCCGGCCGGCAGGAAGGTCGTGCTTATCCTGAGCGGGGGCAACATCGACGTGACGCAGATCTGGCGGGTAATCGAACGCGGTCTGGCGGCCGATGGCCGGCTTTGCCGCATCGTTGCGCACGTCTCCGATCGCCCCGGTTCGCTGGCCGGCCTTCTTTCGGTCATCGCCTCCACGGGAGCAAGCATCAAGGAAGTATCGCACGACCGCAGCTTCGGCCCCGCCGATGTGGCGCGCGTGGCGATCTCGTGCGTGATTGAAACGCACGACGCGGCGCATGTCCGCGAAATACACGAGGCGCTCAGGCAGGCCGGAATCCAGTTCACGTGAGGTCCGCGGCCGCTTGGGCCTCAACCCGGTGAATCGACGGTTCTGCGCGGGCCGCCACGGCCAAGCAGCGATCGGATCATCTCATGGCTGATCGGGGGCACGGACGGTGCGACCGGCAATTCACCGGCCAGCGCGCGTTTGGCCTCGGCAACGAGGGCCGATGCGCTGACGGCCCGCACGACCGGCCGACCCACGGCCTCAATCGCGTGAGCATGCCGCGACGGCCAGACATGAACCAGCGCGACCGAACTGCGGGCACACCGCTCGAGCTCCACCCGGTCGTTAATCTGTCCCCGCCAGCACGCGGCCAGCGACTCGACACGATTCCAGCCTCGCCCATACAGCGCCAGCGGCAGGCCGGCCTTGTGGAGAATCGACGCCAGCCCCTGCTGATACGCCGGCAGGATCAGATCCTCCACAAACGGCCTGGGGTCAAAGCCTTCGGGTGAGATGCCAAGCCTGCGCATCCGCGAGCCGAGGTAGGCTTGGACATCGCCAGCCACCACGAACGGATCGCGATTCATCTCGCCGTCGATCATCTCCCACAACAGCCGATGGCTGGAAAGATCCACCGCCCGCCGCGGCGGCTCGATTTGCGATGTGTCCGCGATGATTGCAAGTCCGCCGGGTTGGACGTCTTTGCCCGCGCCCGTCGCCGGCCAGCCGCCGACAACGATTCTTTCATCCGGCCAGCCCGCCCTGCGGGCCAGGTCGACCCATGACGGATGCGCCACGATCAGCCCGTCCCGCTCCATTCCCTGTGAAAACGGCGGAACCAAGGGGACCGTCAACCAGCTCACGATCGGCAGTTCATCCGGCACAAACTCCCCCAACTCGCGTCGCGTACGATTGGGCACAACCAGTCCCGTGGCGTCCTTGCAGGCCAACGCCACCGCCAGGCCGGTGCTCTGGGCCGGATCATCGGGGTCCAAGATGGCGGGCGCAGCGTGCCGCAGCACCTCTTCCAGTACCCTTCCCGCATCATCCCACAGCCGGAATCCCGACGGCGCCACCACCACGACCCGGTCGGCGCCTGCATGTCTTCCGTGCGAGCGTGCCTCCTGCAACATGCGATGCCTGCGCCCCAACGCCCCGCTCAGGACCCGCTGAGCCGAGCAGCTCATGCGAAAAAAGGTTTCGTCATCGAGCAGTTTCGTCCGGATGAAGTCCTGGGGAACCGGCAAACCCGGCAGACCATCGAGAAGGAAGCCCAGTTCCTGCTCCCAGCCATCCCCGGCCGCGAACCACAGCCGATGTCCGCGGATTGCCTGCGACAGGTTCGCGCAATGCAGCATCACCGCCAAATCCTTCATGACCGGCACGATGGCGATCACAGCCTGTCTTGGAGAGAGCCGCTCGAGTGCCACCTCCAGTTCAGCGCCGTGCGTGGGGCAGACATAGGCTGCTGTTCCCACGGCTTCCAGTTTCCTGAGTAGCTCTCTGGCCGCAAGGCACGGCACGGAGCACGCGCCCCACCACTGGCCTGAATCATCCAAAGCCGTCAGCGACCCGTCGCGAGCAAGCGTCCATCGCCAGCCAACGTCGGACTCAGCCAGCGTATCGGCCAACCCATGCTGAGTCTGCCGCAGCGCGTCCAGATTGGCTCTCCAGTTTGCGCCGGCCACTTCAATCTCCCTGCCCGTGGCAGGTGTATCTGTATCCAAGGTCTGCATGCACACTCCCTTGGGTTTATCGGACGTTGGACATGGATCTCTGCACAATCCGCCAGATCATGCGACCAAAGACCGGTGCTCGGAACCGAAGATCTGATCGCGTACAATACCCCGGCCATGAAGTTCACAAAAATGCACGGTATTGGCAACGACTACGTTTACGTCAACGGCTTTGTCGAAACGATCGCCGACCCGGCCGATGTTGCGCGCAAGGTCTCTGATCGCCACTTTGGCATCGGCTCCGACGGCCTGATCCTCATCCTTCCGTCCGACAAGGCCGACGTGCGCATGCGCATGTTCAACGCCGATGGTTCGGAGGGCGAAATGTGCGGCAACGGCGTGCGCTGCGTGGCCAAGTACGCCTATGACCATGGCCTGACCAGGAACAACCCCATCCGCGTCGAGACCGGCCGGGGAGTGCTGACGCTCGACCTGCGACTAAAGGATGGGAAGGTCGATCAGGTCACCGTCAAGATGGCCGAGCCGATCCTGTCGCTGCCCGAAATCCCGGTGAATCCGGCCCTTGTCCGTCGAACCAACGAACCGCACGCTTATGAATTCGACGCCATCGGCCCCGACAACATCGCCCAGCATTTCCGCGGCACCCCCGTTTCGATGGGCAATCCGCATGTTGTCATCTTTGTGGCGGATGTGAGGTCGGTTCCACTTGAGAGCATCGGCCCGATCGTCGAACATCACAAGGCGTTCCCCCGCCGGATCAATGCCCACTGGGCGCAGGTTGTCTCACACGACGAGGTGATCATGCGCACCTGGGAGCGCGGCTCGGGAATCACCCTGGCCTGCGGCACGGGCGCCTGTGCCGTGTGCGTCGCGGGCGTGCTCACTGGCCGAACAAATCGCAAGCTCCTGGCCCACCTGCCCGGCGGCGACCTGACCCTCGAATGGCGCGAGGCCGACAACAACGTCTACATGACCGGCCCGGCCACCGAGGTCTTCTCGGGCGAGTGGATCGGCTGAACGCCCGAGCATGCGACGCCGTGCGCGAACAAAGAGGGGAACCGGCCTGAAGTTGTTGCGTTCTGAATTGCTGATCCGGCGTCATCACCCGTAGGCCAATTCACGCGTTGGCCAGTTCCCCCGCATGCGCCTTGATCTTTCCGATCGCCTCAGCGATCTGCTCCATGTCGCTCTTGGGCCCCAGGAGCATGTTCTGCGTGAACCAGACCGCCTCCTCGCAGAGCCGATCATTCTCCGGGCATTGATTTCTCTCCTGCCACCTGGCCAGCCGCTCCTTTGACACCACCGGCTCAAAACTCGGCGAGCGCAGCGTGTTGACGATGTACTCCTGCTTGTTCATCGGGCCATAGCCGGTCGAGCACGGAATGCCCTCGGCCGACAACGCCCGCTGGAATCCAGCCCGGCTCAATCCTGCGAAGTGTTCCTTGTCATAGCGGAACATGTACAGGTGATAGGCGTTCCGCGTGCAGCCCTCGTACATCTTCGCCGGCGACAAGCCGCCGATCGACCGCAGCATCTGAGACAGGTACTGCGCGTTCCGCTCGCGCGTCTTTGACTGTTCCTCCACCCGCGCCATCTGTGCCAGCAGCAGCGCCGCCTGGAACTCGGTGAGTCGGAAATTCGCCGCCCGCTGCGAGTCGTTTCGCCAGCCCACGGGGTTGCGCGTCCGGCCGTTCGTGTGGATCGAGTAGCAACGCTCGGCGATCCGGTCATCGCTGGTGATGATCGCCCCGCCCTCGCCTGCGTTCAGGTTCTTCGACGCCTGGAAGCTGAAGCATCCGGCGGTCCCCAGGCTGCCGACGCGCCTGCCTTTCCACTCGGCCAGGTGAGCCTGGCAGGCATCTTCAACCACGGCCACCTTGTGCCTCGCGGCAACATCCAGCAGCGTGTCCATGTCCACGACATTCCCGCCCAGGTGGACCGGCATGATCGCCCTGGTGCGCCCCGTGATGGCCGCCTCGACCTTGCGCGCGTCGAGCTGGAATGTTTCGCGGTCGGTGTCCACGAACACGGGCACGGCGTTGAGCATGAAGATCGCGTTCACGCAGGCGATGAACGTGTATGGCGTCAGGATCACCTCGTCGCCCGCCTCCACTCCCGCGGCCGCCATCGCCGCGATCAGCGCGCTGGTTCCCCCGTTGACGGCCACGCAGTGCCTGGCGCCCATGAACCTGGCGTAAGCCTCCTCGAACTGGTTGACCATCGGCCCATAGCCGCGAAACCACCCGCCGCTGTGCAGCACCTTGATCAGCGCCTGCTCATCGTTCTGATCAAAGACCGGCCATTTGGGAAACGCCTCGGTCCGAACCTTCTTACCGCCCAGAAGTGCAGGCTTGTCCATGGTCTTGATCTCCGCGCCAGTCAACACCGATCCTGCCCCCATGCCCACTGCCGCCGCCGCCAGAAACTCCCGCCGCGACGGCCCCTCGTCGCCCGTTCGCCGCGTCATATGGTCGCAATTCATGGCTTGCTCCCGTCATCCCCCTGCGCCTTGTTCACCAGCTCACGCACCTTCGCCACGATCGTCTCCTCCACCGTCGGCACGAATGGCCCCGGTTGGACGTAATAAACCATCGCGCCGGCGGCTTCATACCCGCCCTCTTCCAGCACCCGACGCGAGGGAATGTAGGCGAACACATCGTTGCAATAGCCGGCCACCCATGTCCTGTCCGCTCCCAGTTCGCTTTTCAGTCTGATCGAGTAATCAACCACCACCTCGCCCGCCAGAGCGATGAGCGTCAGGTCTTTTCCAAACTGCCACACCTGGATCGGGTAAGCATGGTGCGCTGGCAGTTTGCCCTCGCGGTCGATCACCTTCAACAATTCCTTCGCCTGCCACTGAAAGTAGATGTCCTTGTGGTCCAGTTGTCTGGTCAGTTCCTGCCGCGTCGGCGACGCCGCGAAGCCGATCGGGACCGTCTCATACGCCGAACGCACCGGCCCGCCGGTCATGACGTTCGTCGAGCCGATCGCCGCCTCAACAGCGTCGGCCAGCGTCTTGCCATGCTGCCGTGCCAAATCGACCGTACCGCGTGGCGAGGGGTTGATATCTCCACCGCATCCCTGAACGAACATGGCCACTGTCCCCTCGCGGCTCTTTTCCAGTTCCTCGGCCGCGAAGCCGGAGTAATCGCCGCAGAACTGGTACACATCCCCGCCGATGGTCGTGTTGTGGCACGCATAGCCAAAGACGATCGCCCTGGTTTTTCCACCTGGCGACTCCACAATCAGCAATGGCACATCGTGGTCCACCGGACCGGCCGGGTTTTCTCCGATGACAAAGCCCCTGTCCGTTTTCAGTCGCCGGTTCATGCCGAAGTTTGCCCTTGCATGGCCGAACCGCAGCTTCGCCGGCTCCCGTGCCGCCATTGCCTGGGCCACCGCCGCCACGACCTTTGTCTCCAGGGATGCGGTGTACTGCTCCACGTCGCGCCGCTGGTCGTCGGTCGCTCTGGGGCCATACAACATCTGCCCCGGATGTGCGATCGAGGGCCCGCAATGTGTATGAGAACTGTTCAGGAGAATTCGATCTCGCCGCAGCCCCCATTCCTGGCGCACTCGCTCCGCGATGCGCTGGCCCACATCACCTGGAAACCCGAGCACGTCCGCACACACCAACACGATGGGTTTGCCGCCCCCATCCTCCAGCGCCAGCACCTTCACGTACAGTTCATTGATGACCCCGGTGGATGGCTGGTTACGCGAGCCGTACCCGGTGAGCCAGAGGGATTTGTCTGGCGTGATGCTCACCTTCGCCACCCCCGCCCGCCACGTTGCCTGCGCCGCCCACGAAAAGTGCGTCAGGATCGCCAATGCCGCCGATGTGATTACCCACCGCATGTCCCGTTTCTACCACCCGCCGCCCGCCCAGTCACGAGAAAACCGCCTACAGCAGGTACCTGGCCCGCTTCACGGCCCACTGGACGAATCGATCATACATCGGCCTGCGACGCCAGTCGCGCAACGTGATCCGCCGGGAAAACCCGATGTCATTCTCAAACAGTTGCCCCATCTGCCGACCGAACTGCCGGTTGCGCAGGATCACCGAGATCTCGCAGTTGTACTCGATGCTCCGGTAGTCCAGGTTTGTGGAACCCAACACCGTCGTGTGACCATCAATGCATAGCGTTTTGGCGTGCAGCACCGCCCCCTGCCGTTCATAGACCTCCACGCCCTGGGTCAGCAGTGTCTCGTAGAACGAGCGAGCGGCCACCATCAGCAGGGGCACATCGCACACGCCCGGCAGCATCAGCCGCACCCGGACGCGCCGCCGGGCCGCCCGGCAGAGCAATTCCACCAGTTCATCCGGCGGCGCAAAGTAAGACATCGTCAGGTCGATACTCTCCCTCGCCTCGGCCAGCAGCCTGCGCAGCGCCACAAGGGGGCTTTGCCGCGTGGGTGCGGAGGCCAGCAGGCCCACCTCGCCCTCGTGCAGGTTGTGCAGGAACTCCACGCTGCGCAGTCTTCCGCCCTGTGTCACATATCGCCAGGTCCGCGCAAAGGAAATCAACAGCAGCCGCGCCGACGGGCCGGCCAGCCCAACCGCGGTGTCGCGCCAGGGGCGTGCGTCCGCCTTGCTGCGCACCACCCAGGACCCGGCGTATTCGCCGCCGATGTTCAGGCCTCCCAGCCCTCCCAGGTTGTCGTCGATGAACAGCAGCTTGCGGTGATCGCGATTGAACGGTCGCCAACTGTAACGGCATTCCCATGGCTTGATCGGGTGAAACGCCGCCAGGCGGACGCCCGCGCGAGCCATCTGCCTGAAAATCCCCGGGTCCGAGTCCATGCTCGCGAACGAATCGTAAAGCACGTACACGGCCAGGCCGTCGCGGGCCCGCTGCGAAAGCAAGTCCGCAAACGCCCGTCCCGTGGGGTCGCTGCGAAAGATGTAGACCTCAAGACAGATGCGGCGCCTGGCCGCCTTGATCGCGGTGTACGCGGCGCGCAGCGCCTCTCCATCCTTGAAAAGCTGGGCCACCGTTCCATCGCTCAGCCGCACCGGTTCGGGAACAGTCCAGCCGTCGTCGTCGCTTCCCGGGGCGATGTTGATTCCCGGAGCTACACCGGCCCGGCCCGAACCGGGTGATTCCTGAGCGTGGTAACCGCCGGCCGCTGGCAGCAGATCGAGTTGTTCAACGCCAGCAACGTCCATCCAGCCTCGTCATTTCGTGCGAATCAGGACGATCTTATCCGGAACATCTTAACGCGTACACGCATCGTAAGGCCTGGCAACGCGCCAGCCAAACGGGCTGTCCTTTCGCCGCCGCTTTCCTATAATCCGCAGCCTCAATTGAAAAGGATCAAGCGCAATGCCACTGACCAAGGACCAAGTTGTAGCCGCCCTCCGCACCGTCAACGATCCCGAGCTTTACAAGGACATTGTGACCCTGGGCATGGTCAAGGATGTTCGCGTGGACGGCGATGCCGTGCACGTCATGGTTGAACTGACCACGCCAGCCTGCCCGCTGAAGGAGACCATTCGCCGCGACGTGGAGAATGCGGTCCGCCGCATCGGGGCGGAGTCCGTCACCGTTGAATTCTCGGCCAACACCCGCGGGGCCGCCCAACCCAACAAGGATCTGCTGCCCCAGGTCAAGAACGTCATCGCGGTCGGCGCCGGAAAGGGCGGCGTGGGCAAATCCACCGTCGCGGTCAATCTCGCCGTCGGCCTGGCGCGCGCGGGCGCCCAGGTCGGCCTGATGGATGGCGACATCTATGGCCCGTCCATGCCCACGATGCTGGGCATTCGCGGAATCCCGCCGCGATCGACCAGCGTCAACGGCGTGCAAAAGATCGTCCCCTTCTACGTGCATGGCATCCACGCCGTCACCATCGGTTCGCTGGTGGACCAGGACAAGCCGTTGATCTGGCGTGGCCCGATGGCCCACGGCGCATTCCGGCAGCTCTTCGCCGACAACACCGACTGGCCGGCGCTGGACTACCTGATCGTCGATCTGCCTCCCGGCACCGGCGATGTACCGCTCACCCTCTGCCAGCTCCTGCCGATCACCGGCGCGATCGTGGTGGCCACGCCTCAGCAGGTCGCCCTCGACGACTGCATCCGCGCGGTTCGCATGTTCCAGACGCTCAACGTGGCCGTCCTGGGCATTGTCGAGAACATGAGCTACTTCGTCGGGCCCGACGGGTCGGAGCATGATATTTTTGGCCGGGGAGGCGCTCAGAAGGCCGCCCAGGAACTGGGCCTGCCGTTCCTCGGCTCGATCCCCATGTACCCCGAGCTTCGCGTGAACTCGGATGCGGGCACCCCGCTGAAGAACTTCGACGGCAGCGCAAAGCTCAAGGAGGCCCTGGAATCGTTCACGCAGAATGCGGCCGCTCAAGTCTCTCTGCATAATCTTCGGCCGCGACAGCCGGAACTGAACGTGCTCTGACCGCTCCAGGGGTTGCGGGGCTCCTATCATTGCCTGCCGCGGCGCGGTGTTCCTGATCAACCGCGCCGGCGTCTGCGATGAAATGGACTGGATATCAGCCGGAGCCCTCGTGACGCATATCACCGCCCATGCCAATCGTCTGTCGAACGAAACGTCGCCCTACCTTCTCCAGCACGCGCGCAACCCCGTGGACTGGTATCCCTGGGGCGCAGAGGCTTTCGAGGCCGCCCGGCGCGAAGACAAGCCCATCTTCCTCTCCGTCGGATACTCCACTTGTTACTGGTGCCACGTCATGGAGCGAGAGTGCTTCGAAAACCCCCAGATCGCCGCCGAGATGAACCGCTTGTTCATCAACATCAAGGTCGATCGGGAGGAGCGACCCGATGTCGATCAACTCTACATGAATGCCGTGCAGGTACTCACCCGCCACGGCGGCTGGCCCATGAGCGTTTTTCTCACTCCCGACCTGCAGCCCTTCTACGGCGGGACCTACTTCCCGCCCTCCGACGTGCACGGCCGGCCGGGTTTTCTCACTATCCTTCGCGCGATTTCGGCGGCCTATCACGAGCGACCCCATGACGTTCGCGCCACCTGCAATCAACTCCTGGACATCCTTCGGCAACTGGCCGAGCCGCAGCCGGCCGAGACCGCCATCACCCTGGGTCCGCGGCTGGTGGAATCGCTGGTTGATCGCTCCACCGACGACTACGACCCGCAACTGGGGGGTTTCGGGCATGCTCCCAAGTTCCCCCGCCAGACGCTGCTCGAGATGCTCCTGGCCTACACGAACTCCGATATTGCCGACCGACCGAGAATCGCGCAGATCAGGTCCAGGCTCGAACACACGCTGGATGCCATGGCAGACGGCGGGATCCACGATCAACTGGGTGGCGGCTTCCACCGCTATTCAACCGATTCCCGGTGGCTGGTGCCCCACTTCGAGATCATGCTGTACGACCAGGCGATGCTCGCCTTTGTCTATGCCGAAAGCTATCGCCAGACACATAACGCGCGCCATGCCCGGGTCGCCCGCGGCATCCTCGATTTCGTCCTTCGCGAGATGACCAGTCCCGCCGGACTGTTTTACACCGCGTTCGACGCCGAGGTCGATGCCCGGGAGGGAGCCAACTATCTCTGGACCCGCGAAGAGGTCTGCGCCATCCTCGGTCCCGACGACGCAAACCTGTTCAACCGCGTCTATGGCCTGGACCTGGGCCCGAACTTTGCCGATCCTCATCACGGCAGCGGAGTGCCGGATAGGAATATCCTGTTCCTGCCGGAGCCCCTGGAGAAAGTCGCGGCCGATCTGTCGCTCTCGCTCGATCAACTCGAAGCTCGCCTCCAGCCGATGCGGGACCGGCTCCATCAGGCCAGGCGGCTGCGCAAACAGCCGTTGCTGGATACGAAGATCATCACGAGTTGGAACGCGCTGATGATCCGCTCGCTGGCCTTCGCGGGGCGCGTGCTTGGCCAGACGAAGTACATTGATGCGGCGGTCCGCGCGGTTGATCAGCTCCTCCTTGCCCACCAAGAGCCCGACGGGACGCTCTGGCGCACCAGCCGTGAGGGGGTGTGCAGGCACGACGGTTTCCTGGACGACTATGCGTTCCTAGTCCAGGCCCTGCTGGAGCTGCAGGAAACCCGGCCTGATGCGGGTCGCTGCGCACAAGCCTCAGGGCTCTTCAACAAGATGCTCGAGCTGTTCCTGGATCGCGAAGATGGCGGGTTCTACTTCACGGCGGAAGGGTCCAGGGACCTGATTGTGCGCCAGAAGGTGGGCACCGATTCGCCCCTTCCTTCGGGCAACGCGGTGGCCATTATGACAAGCCTGGCCATCGATCGTCCTGATGTGGCCAGGGACGCCCTGGTCAGCTTCGCCCAACCGTTGGAGTCGAATCCGGACGGCATGAGCGCAATGGTTGGGGCACTGATCCTGTATCTGCGTTCCCATGCGCCGATTGCGGTCGAACCGAGCCCGGGGTCAGGCGATCGGCCGGCGTCCCCCGAAGAGGTCGCCCGGACCATCGTGGAAGTTCAGGCATCCTGGACCATGCCGGACGAACTGCACATCCAGGCGACCATACTGGATGGTTTTCACATCAACAGCCACGAGGCATCGGCAAGGCTGATTGCCACCAACCTTTCTGTACTGGAGGAGGCGGCAGACCTTGTGGACTCGATCGAGTATCCCGCCGGGGAAATTCAGCGATTGCCGTCCGGCGCGGAGCCGGTGCGGGTGTATGCGGGAGCGGTGACAATTGCCGTGAGGTTCAGGAAATCCATGGCCGGCGCGCCGCCCATCCGCATGGCGCTGACCTATCAGGCGTGCGGTGCGGACTCGTGCCTGCCAACGGTGACGAAGGACTTTGAAGTCAACGCGCCCTGAGCCGTGAACTGCGGTTCGGGACGGATCCGTTAGCCGGGCCACCGCGGCCCTCAGGCCTGGCGGCGGTCAACTTCATCCTTCGCACTGGCGACAAAGGCATCCAGAGTCATCTGTCCCCGGTCGCCGCCGGTGCGATGGCGGACCGCCACCGTTCGGGCGGCCAGCTCCTTTTCGCCCAGGACCAGCATGTAGGGAACCTTGGCCAGGGTCGCCTCGCGGATCTTGGCGCCGATCTTCTCGGAGCCGAGGTTGGCTTCAACGCGCAGGCCGGCGTCGAAGAGGATCCTGGCCACCTCCCTGGCGTAGTCGTTGGTCTTCTCGCTGATCGGCAGGACGGCCACCTGCACGGGCGCCAGCCACAGCGGGAACGCACCGGCGAAATGCTCGATGAGCACGCCGATGAATCGCTCCATGCTGCCAAACGGGGCGCGGTGAATCATCACCGGGCGGTGCGGCTGGTTGTCCGCTCCAATGTAGGACAGGTCAAATCGCTGCGGAAGCTGGTAATCCACCTGCACGGTCCCCAGCTGCCACTCGCGGCCGATGACATCCTTGACAACAAAGTCGATCTTGGGCCCGTAGAAGGCCGCCTCCCCGCTTTCAACAGTGAAGGGAACGCCGAGAGTCGCGGCCGCGTCCTTGCAGGCCTTCTCCGCCTTTTCCCACTGGGATGGGTCGCCGACATACTTGGTGCTGTCGGGGTCGCGGGTTCCCACGCGCACCCGGTAACTGTGCATGCCCAGCGTCCCCAGCACAATCTTGACCAGTTCGAGGCAGCCGCCGATTTCGGCAGGAAGCTGCTCTTCGGTAACGAACAGGTGGGCGTCGTCCTGGGTAAAGCCGCGGACACGCGTCATGCCCCCCAGTTCGCCGGATTTTTCCCAGCGGTAGACGGTTCCGAACTCGGCCAGGCGAATCGGCAGATCGCGGTAGCTGTGGGGTTCGGAGGCATAAATTCGGATGTGATGCGGGCAGTTCATCGGCTTGAGCAGGTAGCCGTCGATGTCGCCGGAGGCCAGGCGATTGGACAACTCGGCGCAGCCGCAGCCTTCCTTGGCCAGAAGGTCGATCTGCTCACGGTCAATGAGGGGAGGAAACTGTGATTCGCGATAGTACGGAAAGTGGCCGGAGGTCTTGTACAGTTCTAGCCGGCCAATGTGCGGGGTGAAGACCTGGTGGTAACCCTGCCGGCGCAGGTGCTCGGAGATGAACTTCTGAAGCTCGGTGCGGATGACGGCTCCCCTGGGTTTCCAGAGGATCAGGCCTTGTCCAACCTTCTCGTCGATGGTGAACAGCCCCAGTTGCGGCCCCAGGGCGCGGTGATCTCGCTTCCTGGCCTCCTCAAGCATCTTCAGATGATCGTCGAGCTGCTTCTTGTCGAAGAAGGCGGTGCCGTAGATGCGCGTGAGCTGCTCGCGGTCGGCATCGCCGCGCCAGTAAGCGCCGGCGACGGACAGGAGCTTGAAAGCCTTAATCCGGCCGGTATGGGGCAGGTGAGGGCCGCGGCACAGATCGAGGAATTCGCCCTGCCTGTAAAGCGAAACATAGCGCTCGCCCTGCTGCTCGAGCTCAGCGATGATCTCATCCTTGAACTTTTGGTTCTCGGCGGCCAGGCGCTGCCTGGCCTGGACGGGAGGGACCTCCTCTCGCTGGAAGGGCAGATTCTCGTCGATGATCTTCTGCATCTCGGCCTCCAGCCTGGGAAGATCCTCGGCCTTGATGGGCTGGGGAAGCTGGAAGTCGTAGTAAAAGCCGTTGTCGATGACCGGGCCGATGGTGTACTGAACATCGCGACCGAGCAGGCGACGCAAAGCCTGGGCCATTACGTGCGCGGAGGAATGGCGAAGGATCTCGGTTGCCTCGGGGTCGCGCTCGGTGATGATCTGGACCTCGTGATGTCCGGCCAGAGGATAGGCTAGGTCGACGAGCTTGCCATCCACTTTGCCAACGATGGCAGCCTGGGCCAGGCGTTTGCCGATGGACTCAGCAAGCTGCGCAACGGATGAACCGTCGGGAATCTCTTTAATCGAACCGTCGGGAAGTTTGATCGATGCCATGGATGCTCCGGAGTCGCGCGAACATGCAGGACCGCGGCCCAAGCCGCCCCTGCGGGGCGGGCAACGCCCACCGTACGTTGTTCGGCCACGGGACACTTGCGACTGAAACAAAACCGCCCGGCGCTGGACCGGGCGGTGAGTCGTCAGTTAAGCGAAAGACGACCCATCACCGCCGGACCTGGCCGGCCGTCGTCGTGGTCGTCGTGATGAGTCGTGGCCGATTCATGTTATGAGGCGAACTATACAAGCGCCCGGCAGGAGCGTCAAACCGCTATTCACGTCAGGTTCAGGTTGCCGAGCCAGCCGCTGCCCCGACCAACGACGAATCCCGACTGCCCCGGTGCCAGCCGCGAGGCGTCGGTTGCCTGCACCGAGAATGCCGTCTCCGACGTTGTGAGAGTCAGGGTCAACTGCACCCCGTTGTCGCCCACGGTGACAAGCTTCAGTTCCAGCCGCCCTTCGGCTGCCGTGCCCTGTGGCAAGTCAAGCGACTGAAGCGTCTGCGACCCACGACGGATAATCAGCTGTGTTGCCGTCAGGACGCCTTCATATCGGCTGACATCGCTGGAACGCCACGCCAGCAGGCGAATTTCCGGCGATGTGCCGAGTTGTACGTCGGCCGACAGCGTGACATCGATTCGGCTGCCGGGAATCAGGGCCCGCACTGGAGTCGGATTCAGCACGTCGGAAGGCGGATAGATACGGTCGGCGATGACGTTCAGGCCGTCGTCCTGCTCCCTCCAGTTGGAGGCGGCCGCGTTCTCGTCACCGGTGGTGAAGGTGTCAAGCCCGGTGCCGCCGACCAGATCATCATCGCCAGCGCCGCCACTGAGGACATCATCGCCCTCGCCTCCGTCCAGCGTGTCGGCCTGATCGCCGCCCGTGAGCGAGTCATTGCCCTTGCCGCCGACCAGGTGCAGCGAGATGGTCGATCCGGAGCCGTCGATGCGATCGGCAAAGTCCGTGCCGATGATCGCCTCGATGTCGCCCTCGGACAGCACATCCTGCCCGCCGGCACCGTCGCTTGAAACCTCCCAGAAACCTTGCCGCCGGATGACACTGATCGCCCCGATGGCCGCGGAGTAGTCAACCACGTCGGTCCCGTCGCCGCCGCTGATGGCGTCATTTCCCCCGCCGCCGATGAGGGTATCATGGCCTGCACCGCCGTCGAGGGTGTCATTGCCAAAACCGCCGGAGAGCAGATCCGCCCCGTCTCCGCCGTCGATCAGGTCGTTTCCAAAGCCGCCGTCGATGGTGTCGTCGCCGTCGCGGCCATAAACCGTGTCATCGCCGTCACCGGCATGAACGCTGTCATTGCCAGCGCCGGCATCGACCAGATCGTTGCCGGTTCCGGCCAGGATGCTGTCGGCAAAAGCGCTTCCAATGAGCGTGTCGTTACCCGCCCCGCCGTCGAAATCGACCGCGAAGGGCGAGTCTGCGGCATTCATCAGGTCATTCTGCATCGTGCCGACCCACTGCTCGATGCCGGTGGCCAGATCGGCGAATCCCCGACCATCGCCGCTGAGGCTGATCGTGCCGTCCCCGGCGATCGTGAGGACCAGCGGCCCGGTTTCTGCGGCGGCCCAATAGGCGTCCTTTCCGTCGCCACCACTGAGCGTGTCCGAACCGTCCCCGGGGATGAAGCGATCGTTGCCGGCATCCCCGCCGATGACGTCGTCGCCGGGGCCGCCGTCAAGCGTGTCGTCGCCTTCGCCGCCGCTGATCAGGTCAGCGCCTTGGCCGCCCACGATGCTGTCGTTGCCGTCGTCGCCATCGATCTGATCGTCGCCCTCGCCGCCCCAGAGGGTATCATTGCCTTCGCTGCCGGCGAGGCTATCGTTGCCGTCCTGCCCCAGGAGGCTATCGTTGCCCGCGCCGCCGACGAGCGTGTCGTCGCCGGCGCCGCCGATCAGGGTATCATCGCCTTCGTCGCCTGCGAGGCTGTCCTGGCCATCGCCGCCCAAGAGCGAATCATGGCCCGCTCCGCCCGCGATGACATCATTGCCGGCCTCGCCGTCAATCGTGTCGTTGCCAACGCCGCCCCGCATCGTGTCATCGCCCTCGCCGCCCAGGAGGCGCACGACCGCGGTTGCGCCCGAGGCGTCCATGTTGTCATCGTGAACCGATCCAAGGATGCGCTCGATGTCCGTCAGGACGAACGTATCCTGGCCGCCGAAGCCGTCGTCCAAAACGGTCACAACCGTCCCGGCGACCGTGAAGGAAACACCGGCCGGCGCGGAACGATACGTCACGTCGTCAGTGCCGCTTCCGCCGACAAGCGAGTCGTCGCCGCCATTGCCGATAAGAGTGTCGTTTCCGTCACCACCGTCGAGCGTGTCATTGCCCGCCCCGCCAATCAGCGAATCGTGGCCACCCTGCCCGCGCAGAACCCAGGGCGTCAACGAGCCGCCCGCATCCAGCGTGTCGCCATGAGCAGAGCCGACGACTATCTCCACGGCATCAAGCGAATCCACGCCGCCGGCCTGGCCTGTGCCATCGTCATCCACGGTTGGTGTCAGGTTGAGCATGGCGACAATGCCGCGCACCGCGACGGAGTAATCCGCTGTGTCGGTGCCGTCGCCGCCGACGAGGGTGTCATTGCCGGCCCCGCCGACAAGCGTGTCCGACCCCAGGCCGCCGTCGATCTGATCGTCGCCATCCTCACCAAGCAGGGAATCGTCACCGTCGTCGCCGAACAGAGAATCGGCGTCAGCGCCGCCGCGAAGCGTGTCGTTGCCATCGCCGCCGTAAAGCTGATCGGAGCCGACGTCGCCAAGCAGGCTGTCGTTGCCGCCGTCGCCCTCGAGCAGGTCGTTGCCGGCCCCGCCGACAAGCAGATCGTTGCCCTCGCCGCCCGAGAGCGAATCATCTCCCGCGCCGCCGTCGAGGGTGTCGGCGCCCGCGTCGCCGAACAACTGGTCATTGCCGGCCTCGCCCATGAGGCTGTCGTCGCCGTCGCCGCCATGCACGGTGTCATTCCCGGGGCCCGCATACACGGTGTCGTTGCCCGCGCCGCCGTCGATCAGATCGTTATCATCGCCGCCGGTGATGTTGTCGCTGCCACCATCCCCCGTCAGCGTGTCGGAACCGGTGCCGCCGTTGATCGCGTCGCCGCCATCGCCGCCGGAAATCGAATCGTCACCCGCGTCGCCGTTAAGCGTGTCGTTCCCGGCGCCGCCTGTCAGGGTATCGTTGCCATCGCCGCCGGCGGCGCTGTCGTTGCCCGCCCCCGCGTCGATGCTGTCGTCGCCGGCGCCGCCCAGGAGCGAATCGCCGCCGTCGTTCCCGATCAACACATCATCCCCGTCGCCCCCTTCGAGCACATCGCTGGCCGACCCGCCAGTGAGCGTGTCATTGCCCGCGCCTCCGAAGAACCGGACGGACACGGTTGCCGCGGACGCGTCCATGATGTCGCCATGCTCGCCGCCGGCCACGCGCTCGATGTCCGTGCCGGCGAATTCCTCGGCCGCGCCAAATCCATCGTCGGCAACGACGATTCGCGCGGCCGCGCCGTTCATCGTGACGATCACCCGGATCCCCAGCGGGGCGCTGGCGTAGCTGACCGAGTCCACGCCCGGCCCGCCGATGATGGAGTCGGCGCCGCCGTTGCCCTGGAGCAGGTCATCGCCCGCCCCGCCGTCCAGCGTATCGGCGGCCGAACCGCCGATCAGGGTGTCGTTGCCCGCCCCGCCCTGAATGCGAAGCGGCACATCAGCCCCCGAACCGTCAATGCGATCATCGTATGGGCTGCCCAACAGGGTCTCGATGTCGGATGTGGAGAACGCGTCAGTGCCGGAGCCGTCCGGGCCATCGTCGTCAATCAGCCAGAAGGTGTCGAACGTGGCGGAGATCGCCTGGGGACTGGTGGTGTAATCGGCGGTGTCGTTGCCGCCGCCGCCCGTCAGCAGGTCGGCGCCCAGGCCGCCTATCAGGGAATCGTCGCCATTGCCCCCGTCGAGAAGGTCGTCGCCGGAACCGCCGTCCAGCGCGTCATTCCCGTCGCCGCCATACAGCGAGTCGGAGTCGGCGCCGCCCAGAAGCGTGTCGTTGCCATCTCCGCCGTAGAGCAGGTCATCGCCGGCTTCGCCGTCCAGGCGGTCGGCGTCGGCCTCTCCCAGCAGGGTGTCGTTTCCCACGCCGCCGCGAATGGAGTCGCTGCCATCGCCGCCGGCCAGACTGTCATTGCCGTCGCCGCCATCAAGGGTGTCCTGGCCGGCGCCGCCGACGAGGGTGTCGGCATCCTTCTCGCCAAGCAACTGGTCGGCCCCATCGCCGCCGTCGAGGCTGTCGGCGCCGTCGCCGCCCCGCAACTGGTCGTTGCCCGCGCCGCCGATCAGCGTATCATCGCCCTCAACGCCAAAGAGGCTGTCATCGCCACCATTGCCGACCAGCGAGTCGTTGCCCGCCATGCCGTGCAGGGTGTCCTTGCCGACACCGCCGATCAGGGTGTCATTGCCCGCTCCGCCAATGAAGGCGGCGGCGTAAATCGACTGGGCCGCCGTCATCAGGTCATCGCCCGATCCGCCGAAGACCTGCTCGATGTCGGTCGGCGAGAATGTCTCGGAGTTGCCGAATCCATCGCTGGCGGTATAGGTGTCGGTCAGCGTCACGCTGATGGGGGCCGTCGAGGATCGGTAGCTGACCTGGTCGAAACCGTTGTTGCCCACCAGGACATCCAGGCCCTGGTCGCCCTGGAGCGTGTCGCTGCCGTCGCCGCCGCCGAGCGTGTCGTTGCCCGCCCCGCCGCCCAGGAAATCGTTGTCGGCCCCGCCGGAAATGGAGTCATTGCCGTCATGGCCGATGATCGAGTCGTTGCCGCCGCCGCCGTCGATGGTGTCCGCGAACTCGCTGCCGAGGATCGTGTCGGCCCCGAAGAAGCCGTTGATCTGCCAGGGCTGCGCCGAGGCCGACACATCAATCATGTCGTCACCTGAGCTGCCGATGATGACCCGGATCGAACCGACCAGCAGCGTATCCTGCGAGCCCGACCCGTCATTGGAAACGACCCATTCCGCAGCGTTGAATGTTGCAATGACCGTGCCGCTTGCGGCGGAGTAATCCACCGTGTCGATACCGGAGCCGCCGTCGAACATATCCTCGCCGGTGCCGCCCACAAGCGTGTCATTGCCCGCGCCGGCGCGAAGAATGTCGCTGTCGGCGTCGCCAACGAGCAGATCGTTGCCGTCGTTGCCTGCCAGGTCGTCATTGCCGGCGTCGCCGCGGAGGGTGTCGTTGCCCGCACGGCCGATCAGGATGTCGTGGCCTTCGCCGCCGCTGATCACGTCATGACCCTCGCCGCCGTCGATACTGTCGTTGCCGAAGCCGCCGGAGAGGGTGTCCTGGGCCAGGCCGCCGATCAGCGTGTCGTCGCCCGCCTCGCCCTGGAAGTTGATTGCATAGCGGCTGGGGGCGGCGTTCATCAGGTCCGCGAAGCTGCTGCCTCGAACGATCTCGGTGGGGAAGCTCCCGCCGGTCAGGGTGTCGGACCCGCCCTCGCCATCCTGACTCACCGTGATCGCACCGTTGGCGTCCACCTGGACGACGATGCCGGATGTTGCGCTCTGGTAGCTGGCGGTGTCCAGTCCACGGCCGCCAATCAGCGTGTCCATTCCCGCGCCGCCGATCAGCGTGTCGTCATCCGAGCCGCCATCGAGACGGTCATTCCCGATGCCGCCGAAAAGGGTGTCGTTTCCATCGCTGTCACCGGTCGAGACGGAATCCCCGCCATAAAGCGTGTCGTTGCCGGCTTCACCGGAGATGTTGTCGTTGCCGCCTTGGCCGCTGATCAGATCGTGGCCTGCGCCGCCCAGGATCACATCGTTGCCGTCGCCGCCGAGGATGACATCGTTTTGGTCTCCGCCGTTTAGTTCCGAATCGTTGCCGTCGCCGCCGTCAATGCGGTCCTTTCCATCGCCGCCGTAGATCCTGTCTTCTCCTTCGCCGCCATCGAGGCTATCGTCGCCGGCCTCGCCGCTGAGGTTGTCGTTGCCCGCCTTTCCCCGAATCGTGTCATTGCCCAGGCCGCCCAGGACGCTGTCATCGCCCGCGCCGCCATCCACGCTGTCATCGCCGTCTCCGGCCCGAATCGTGTCGTTGGCGTCACCACCTTCGATCGTATCGTTGTAGGCTGAACCGGTGATCGAGTCCGCGCCGCCGCCGCCAAACAGGTAGATCGGGGCCGATGCGTTGCTGGCATCAAGCGTATCCCCGAAGTCGCCGCCGAAAACGCGTTCGACTCCGAGGGGTGTTTCAGTGTTGAAGGATGTGCCCGCGAACGAGGTTGGTTCCTGCACGCTGATGTCGAAGGCGTTGGAGATGGTGACGCGGACCCCGGAAGGACTCCCCGTGTAGTTGACCGTATCCACGCCCGAGCCGCCGATGAGCGTGTCAACCTGGGTGCCGCCGTACAGCATGTCGTCACCGAGGCCCCCGTCGAGCGAATCGCTGCCGATGCCACCAATGAGCGTGTCATTTCCGCTGTTGCCCAGCAGCGTGTCGTCGCCCGCGGCGCCGTCGAGCGAATCGTCTCCGCCGCCTCCGTCGATCAGGTTCGGCCCGGATGTTCCGATGATCGTGTCGTTTCCGCGCGAGCCTATGATGGTCTCGAACATCTCGAATTCATAGTCGCCTTCCGCGTCACCGCCCCGGGCCGACATCGGATTCGTCAGGGTCAGATAGATCGGGGCGGAACTGTCGCTGTAATCCAGGGTGTCCAGACCGTTGCCGCCCAGCAGTCGGTCGGCCCCCGGCCCGCCGCTGATCGTGTCGTTGCCTTCCCAGCCGTGAATGTGATCATCGCCGCCCAAGCCCACGATGCGATTGGCCTGATTGTTCCCAAAGAGAATATCGCGGCCCTGCGAACCGCGGATGTTTTCCAGGTTGCTGAGCAGATCGATAAATCCATAGTTGGTTTCGCCGTACGGGATGGGCGCCTCAAGGTGAACCTGAACACCCAGCCTGGAGTAGGTGTAATCGATCCAGTCGGTCCCCGCGCCGCCGTCGATGGTATCCGACCCGTAGCCGCCTGAAAGGGTGTCGTTCCCGCCCCGGCCGTCGATCACGTCGGCCCCGTCGCCGCCGAAGATGCTGTTGGGCGACTCGTTGCCCAGGAGCGTATCGTTGCCGGAACCGCCGATCAGGTCCTCGATGTTTGAAAGCCGATCGCCCCCCGGGCCCGCCGCGGCCGCCATTCCCAGGTCGATGGATATGCCCGTGGAAACCGCCGCATAGCTGACCAGGTCCTGTCCCTGGCCGCCATCGATGGTATCGGCGCCAGGTTCGAAGGTGAATCGATCATTGCCCGCGCCGCCCTCGAGCCTGTCGTCCCCCTTCCCGCCATTGATGACATCATTGCCATCGCCGCCTTGAATGATATTGGGTCCGTCATCCCCGGTTAGTGTGTCGCGCCCCTTGCTGCCGATGATGTTCTCGATGCCGGTGATGCTGTCGCCGTTGCTTGACAGCACCGTCTTGCCTGATACCAGCGTCAGCCGAATGCCGAACGACAGGTCCGAAAAGTCCACAAAATCGGAACCCGCTCCCCCGTCGACGATCCCGCCGTTGTCGCCTCCGGCCAGCGTGTCGTTGCCGCCGCCGCCTTCAAGCCGATCCGACCCCGGTCCGCCCACGAGTCGGTCGCGACCGGGACCGCCGATCAGGGTGTCCTTGCCCGCCCCGCCATCCAGGAGCGTGGTCAGGTTGGCCCAGGCAATGTCGATGCGGATGTCGTCGTTGCCGCCGCCGCCGTAAACCTTCAGGCTCTTGTAAGCGCTCTTGGGAAAAGCCGAACCCACCTGCTTGCCGCCAACGGTGAAATACACGTTCGCACCGTTGTCAACCAGCCGAATTACGTCAGCCGCGGATGTCCCAACGAGTTTGGCCTCCTGCAGCGTTGGATTCAGGGTCAGGCTTGCTGCAAGCAGCGTTCGGTCTTCGAGTCGTTCGCAAACCGCCTTCACTGCACGGGCGAGTGCCGCCCCGGGGATCATGTCGGAGGATTGTTTCCTGGCGCGACGAAACCTGCTGCGTTGCATCTGCTATCCCTTCTCCGCTCAAGGCGGCCACTGCGCAAAAAACCGAGGACCGGGAAACCCAAAGGGCGCCCGGCGCGAACAAACTGGCTTGCCCCATACATCGGCCAATGCCGCCGGGGGGCACAACTCCAATGCACACCATCTGTTGGAAGCGGAATCCCAAGCCCTGCCCGCTTCACCTTATAGGACGGTTTTCGCCGGGTCAAGAAGATTTCGCGGCGATCGTCGCTGCTTCATCATGACTATTCCGGCCGCCTATAATCAACTCGCATGATCGCTGGCATTATCCTGGTTGACCACGGCTCACGACGCGAGGAGTCAAACCGATTGCTGGAGCAGGTGGCAGAAGCCTTCGCCGCCCGCTACCCGCAAAAGTATCCCATCGTCGAACCGTCGCACATGGAACTAGCCGAGCCTTCCATCGGCACGGCCTACGATCGGTGCGTCGCCCGCGGCGCGCAACGAATCGTGGTATGTCCCTATTTCCTGGGACCCGGCAAGCACTGGACCAGCGATATTCCGCGCCTGGTGGCCGAGGCGGCCGCGCGCCATCCCTCCACGACCTATCACGTTACAGGCACGCTGGGTATCGATGACCTGATCCTCCAACTGCTGGACAAGCGCATCTCCGAATGCACGGAGAATGCCTACCTGTGTCCTCGCTGCCAGGGATCTCTCCGAAGCGGCGAAAAGAACATCGCTCCGGCCTGATCTGCCTTCGGAAAGGCCGGCCGCTTCCCTTGCCCCCCCTCGGGGGTTCGATTACCGTAATCCGACACCACCTTGGCGGTGTCGAACACCATGCGCATCAAGCTGTTCATCCTCGGTCCGTGCCTTGTGCTGTTGGCAATGCTGATCGGTTGTCACGGCAGACCGACTCTGCTCAAGAGCGAGGAGCAGATCACCATTGACCGTCAGCTTGTGGAATATCCCCCCAACACGCAGTTCAAGCCTTACATCACCGGGCTGACAGGCCCAACAGCGATGGCGTTCGACTCCGACGGCTCGATTTTCATCGCCGAGGGGGGGATTGACGGACGGCGGCCTCGGATTTTCGGCTTCCGCGCGGACGGCACTTACTTTGAAATCTATCCCCGCACCCTGCAGTTACCCAAGCTGCCCTTCAATATCCCCGGACAGTCCAAGTGGCGTCTTTGCGGCCCGATCGGCGGCATGGTTGTGGCTCATGGCCGGGTCTACGTTTCCCACCGCGATGAAAACGATCGGGGCGTGATCACCGCCTTCGGCTACGACGGCAGCCACGCCACCATCGTGGCCGACCTGCCCGCCCAGGGCGATCATTCCGTCACGGACATTGCCGTGGCCGCCAACGGGCGCATTTACTTCGGCGTGGGTTCGGCCACGAATTCCGGGGTGGTCGGGCTGGACAATCTCCCATGGCTGCAAAGCCATCGCAGCTTCTGCGATCAACCCTGGGGCGACGTCTACCTGCTGGGGCGTCGGTTTGACACGCCCAACCCGTTTGCAGGCATCTTTGGAGGAACAGACCTGGCCGTCACGGCGCCGTTCCAGCCTTTCGGCAAGTCCATCGAAACGCGCATCCCGCATGCCGAAAACGGCAAGCCTAACGGTGCGATCTACTCGGTGGATCCCAACGGTGGCGATCTGCGCATCGAGGCGCACGGCATCCGCAATCCCGTCGGTCTGGCATTCAACGAGCTGGGACGTCTGTACTTCACCAACCAGGGCATGAAACTCCGCGGCACCCGGCCGGTCAAGGACGACCCGGATGTCATGCTCAGGCTGGTCCAGGGGCAATGGTACGGCTGGCCGGATTTCTCGGCCAATCTCCTGCCCATCCGCAATCCCCGGTTTCAGCCGCCGGTTGAGATGATTGTGCGCAGCGGCTACCGCGATCTGTCCTTCCTGATCGACCATGACCTGTCCGGACTGACTCCGCCGAATCCCAATTCCGGGCTGATCACCGCGGAACTCAAGCCGCTGTCGGGAGCGGCGAAGTTCGATTTCGCTCCCGCATCGGGACCTTTTGCCCGCCTGCGGCAGGCCGGCGAAGTGGCGATCCTGGCACTGTATGGCGATCGGGCTCCATTTGACACGGGCGGCGCGGCGGGGCTGAAACTGGCGGGTCCGACCGGCTACAAAGTCGTCAAGATCAATCTGGACTATAGACAGGTTGAAGATTACATCCGCAACACCCGCGAAGGGCCCGCTTCGCGGAATGGCCAGGGACTGGGGCTGGAGCGGCCCATCGATGTCAAGTTCGGACCGGACGGGGCGCTCTACATCCTGGACTTCGGCCGCATGGAAATGAAGAAGGGACAGCCGGCGGTGCGCAGCGGAACGGGCCGGGTCTTCAAGCTGGTGGGACTTGCCGATAAGTAGGCCTGGCGAATCCAACCGGATGCGTTCGCCTTGCCAATTCCGGCTTATCCTCGTTCAATGGGCGGCGAATGACCGACCGGCTGACGAGCACACCTCCACTGCCCATCCACCTGGTCAGCGATGCCGTGGTGCAGACTCTGCGCGCAGGTAATCGACTGGTGCTCACGGCTCCAACCGGATCGGGCAAGACCACGCAGGTTCCGCAGATTCTTCACCAGCGACTGGCATTGGAGGATCAGCATCCCCAGGTCGTGATCCTCCAACCCCGGCGCCTGGCCGCCCGACTGGTGGCCCAACGCGTCGCAGGCGAACTGGGCTCGCCCCTTGGTGGGCTTGTCGGCTTTCAGACGCGGCATGAATCATGCGTTTCCCATGCCACGCGCATCCGATTCATCACCGAGGGGCTGTTCCTGCGACAGATTCCGTCCAACCCCGCGCTGCGCGGAGTCGGGTGCGTGATTCTCGACGAGTTCCACGAGCGGAACCTGGCATCCGATGTCTCTTTGGCGCTGGTCAAGCGGCTGCAGGAAAGCCGCCGACCGGACCTCCGCGTCGTGGTCATGTCGGCCACCCTGGACGTGCAGCTTGTGGCCCGGTATTTGGCCTGCCCGGTCATTGAGGCGCACGGTAGGACCTTTCCCGTCAGGATGCACTATCTGGGCAGCCGCAGCCAGTCGCCGCCTTGGGAACTGGCCGCCGATGCCCTGGCACAGATCCTGAACGAGGAGAAGGAAGGCGACGTGCTGATCTTCATGCCCGGCGGCCATGAAATCCGGCGAACGATCGAAGCGTGCCGCCGTCATCAACGCCCCGATGATCCCATCGCCCTGTTTCCGCTCTACTCCGAGTTGCCCGCTCGCCAGCAGGACGCGGCGCTGGCACCGCATCCGCATCGCAAGGTGATCGTGTCAACCAACGTCGCGGAGACATCCATCACCATCGAGGGAGTCCGCCACGTCATCGACTCGGGCCTGGCTCGCGTGAATCGTTTCGATCCGCGCCGCGGCATCAACGTGCTGCTGATCGAGCCGATCGCCAGGTCGTCGGCCGACCAGCGAGCCGGCCGCGCCGGTCGCACCGCGCCGGGAACCTGCACTCGACTGTGGACCGAGGCCGAGCACCGGGCGCGTGCGGCACATCAGACCCCGGAGGTGCAGCGCCTCGACCTGGCGGAGGTGCTGTTGCAGCTTCACTCCCTCGGCATTCACGATCCGGTCGCCTTCGAGTGGATTCAGCCGCCCGATCGCCTGGCCATCGATAGGGCGACACAGACGCTGCTCATGCTCGGCGCCGTCGATGAAACCGGCCAACTGACGCCGCTGGGCCGGCAGATGGCACTGCTGCCGATGCATCCGCGATTGTCGCGCATGCTCGTGCAAGCCGGGCGCCACGGATGCCGACGGCGCGCGGCAACCTGGGCGGCGCTGATTTCCGAGCGGGATATCCTGCTGCGAAACACTCGCCATCCCTTCGCGGATGATCCGCCGCCTGCGCCGCGATCCGATTTTGTCATTCTTGAGCGGGCGCTGGAGACGGCGCGGCAGGCGCGGTTTGACCCGGCCCGGTGCGCCGACACCGGAGTCAATGCGAATGCGGCCCGCGAGGTGGACCGAACGGCCCGGCTCTATCTGGAATCGATCGAGACTATCGACAGGCGGGAAGTGCGGGCCGAAACAGACGATTTGCAGCCCATGCTTCAATCGCTTCTCGTGGGCTTCTCGGACCATCTGGCCATCCGGCGATCGGAGGCAAACCTGGCCTGCGCGCTGGTTCGGCAGCGCCGCGGTGTGCTGGATGGCGCGTCGATCGCCACGCACGTGGGACTGCTCCTGCCGCTGGAGATTACGGAGGTCGGATCGGGCAATGCCGTGAAGACCGTCCTGTCGATGGTCAGCGAGATCGAGCCGCGGTGGCTGCGGGAGATTCTCCCAAATCGCATCACCCACCGCAGGGAAACGGTCCTGAACCCCGACACGCTGGCCGCCGAGACGCTCGACCGCGAGTATTTCGATGACCTGCTCATTGACGAAAAGCCGGCGCCCGTGAACGTCGCGGAGGCCGCCGAGATCCTCGCCGAGCAAATCTTCAAGGGCGCACTTCGGTTGGAGAAATGGGACGAATCCGTCGAGCAGTGGATCGCCCGCACCCGCTGCGTTGCCCAGTGGTTTCCCGATCGGCGCCTGATCACCTACAGCGATGACGAACTGCGCGTGGTATTGAGCGAAATATGCTCCGGCGCGACACGATACCGGCAGGTGCAGGAACGACCCTGCCTGGCGGCGGTCAAGGATGCGCTCTCATGGCAGGATCAGCAATTCGTGGAGCAGATGGCCCCCGAGCGGATCCTGTTGCCGTCGGGCTGGCGGATGAAGATCGAGTACACCCCAGGCCAGCCTCCCCGCGGCCGGGCAAAGATACAAGACCTGTTCGGCATGAACCGCTCCCCCACCGTGGCCGGCGGACGGCAGACCGTCCTGCTGGAGATTCTTGCGCCCAATTTCCGGCCAGTACAGGTGACCGACAATCTGGCCAACTTCTGGACGAACCTCTATCCCCAGCTGCGCAAGGAACTGTCGCGTCGTTATCCCAGGCACAAGTGGATGTAGCGCGTATCGCTCACCAAGTCAGGCTCAAAGGCTGCCATACGGGGCAATCCCATCGGCGGTCACAAGAAACAACTGGTCGGTCAGGGCGTGTGGCATGCGCTGGTAATCTTCCTTCACCTGCGCGGTCACGCGCTGCAGCGTCTGCTGGTCATCGCGGCAGCAGACCAGGATGTCACGATTGGGGATCGCCGCGACAAACGTTCGTCCCAGATGCTCGCGCAGTCGCTCGTGCAGCGTCGGCAGAAGAAGGCGGCTGGCGTCATAGCCGTCCAGCGTCTGAATAAGCATCAGGCTGATCCTCCCCGCCTCGTCCTGGGCCGCCCGAACTTCCAGCGACTGGCTCCGAGCGACCAGATTGGAGATTGCCACCTCGTGCAACTCGTCCAGCGAAATCCGCCAGTGTTTGAAGGTCGCTCGCGGCACGTAGGAGATGGCCCGCTCGCTGTCCATCGCGTAGGCCACGCGCAGCCCCTCGACAAGCGACTGGCTCACGACCGAATCGCCGATCCACTTGCCGGGACCCGTGGGTACAACCATCGGCATGATACGATCCCGCACCTGCTCAAGAGACACATTCTCGCGCGGCACGTTGGCCGCCGCCGTCAGCAGTTCCCGCACCCATTGCTGCACGGCCGCCGAAAGGCGGTCGGCTAGTGTGGCATGATGGCCGTCCCCCACGACCGTGCGGTACAGGTGCTCGAGGTTCCCCCAATGCCCATTGATGCGCAGGCCGAAATCCGCCTCCTCCCGCTCCAGACGCAACTCCGGAAAATGCCGGGCGATCAGTTCGGATACGCGATCCAGGAACTCGGCGCGGGACAGGACCATGATTCATCTATCCTACCCAACCGGTCGCCGTGTGCATAGAAGGACCCATAATGCCGGCGTTCACATGCCGGGGACCGCTTACAAAACTCGCCGTCGCACGTCCCCGGTGCGGAATGGACTGAACAATCTCCGACGGCCGCGCCGATAAGAGGAATAAGGCTGCGGGTCTCCGGCCGGAGACGGCCGGGCAGCCTCATTTTGAGACCGGTGTAACGGCGAACACCGGTCTCTCTTTTTTGCCTCAGGCGGCCGGTCTACCCGAACAAATCGCCGCTGGATCCATCCTGGACAGCCTCAATGCACTGCGGCAGGTCATTGCGGGGACTGTTGACCAGAGGCGAAACGACCGTGGCCTTCATCCGATCGGCCGGGTAGGGCGCCAGCAAACCCAGAACCTGCCGGAGATCGGCCTCGCGCGGCGCCAGCCACACACGCCCCTCATCCGGTCCGAGTATTGCCGGCATGCGGCCGTGAATTGTTCGCATCAGTGAATTCGGCTCGACCGTGATGATCGTACACGAAGGAACCTCCGACCCGGCCGTATCCCGCCAGACATCCCACAATCCCGCAAATGCAAACGGCCGCTGATCGCTCATCTGAACATACATCGGAGTCCTCGTCCTCCCGTCGGCACTCTTCCTCCACTCGTAGAACCCGTGGGCCGGGATCAGGCATCGCCGTCGCACCAGGGCCGTGCGAAAGGCGGGCTTCTCGGCCAGGGTCTCGGCCCGCGCATTGATCATCCGCACGCCAATGGACGGGTCCTTCGCCCAGGATGGAATCAATCCCCAGCGAAAGTACTCGATCTTCGGCTGATCCCGGTTGGCAGCCACGGCAATCGCCTGTGTGGGCGCGATGTTGTAGCGCGGCGACGGTTCCTGGTCGGGCGGGAGAATCCATGGGAAGAGGTTTAAAAAGTCGGAAAGACGGATCAGCGTGAATCGGCCGCACATGGCGTCAAAACCCTGGCCTTCCACCCCTTGCCGCGCTGCTCACGCGAACAACAGCCGCCAGTCCTTCGCATACCATATTTATACGGATCGTGGCACCCTACTCCGATGCCTCGATCCCCAGGTCCTTGACCTTCTTGTTCAGCGTGTTGCGATTGATGCCCAGAAAATCGGCCGCCTTGGTCTTCACTCCGCCGCATCGGGCCAGCGCCCGATCGATCAGCGCGCCTTCAACCTGGTCCAGCAGGAGCTGATAGACCTCTCCTTCGCGCAGCTCGTAATCGGCAATCGCCTGATCTGCCAGCCGCCGGCAGAGCGTCTCGATCGACTCGCTGCTGTGGTTGCTCCGCCGCTGCTGCGCGAACATCTTCACGCTCAGCGGCAACAGATCTTCGGTGAAATCCTCGTTGTTGCTGAGGACCACGGCCCGCTCGATGGCGTTTTCAAGTTCCCGCACATTCCCGGGCCAGGGATACCGCAGCAGGATGCTGAGCATCTCCCGGCTGATCCGCTTGAGGTTGCGGCCGTTCACCTGGTTGTACTTCTCCAGGAAGAAGTCGATCAGGTGGGGAATGTCCTCGCGGCGATTGCGCAGGGGCGGCAGGTAGACACTGACGACATTCAACCGGTAGAAAAGGTCCTCCCGGAAATTGCCCCGGGCCACTTCCTCCTGCAGATCAACGTTCGTCGCCGCGATGACGCGCACGTCCACGTGCAGCGTGTGCGTGTCGCCGACGCGCTCAAACTCGCGCTCCTGCAACACGCGCAGCAGCTTGACCTGCAACTGCGGCTCGAGCGTCCCGATCTCGTCGAGGAAGATCGTCCCCCCATCGGCGGCCTCGAAACGCCCGATCTTGTCCCGAATCGCGCCCGTAAACGATCCTTTCACATGCCCGAACAGTTCGCTTTCCAGCAGCGTGCCGGTCAGGGCTCCGCAGTTGACGCGGATGAAAGGCTTGTCCTTGCGCGGAGAGTTGTAGTGGATGGCCTTGGCAATCATCTCCTTGCCGGTGCCGGTCTCGCCCAGGAGCAGCACCGTCGCCCGCGAGTTGGCCACCTGCCCCACCGTCGCAAACACCTCGTGCATCGCCGGGGAATCGCCAATGATGTTCTCAAACTTGTAGCGATCGCGAACCTGGGCCCGCAACTGGCGGTTTTCCTCCAGCAGTTCTTCCTTTTGCCGCATGACCATGCGGTTGATCGTGATGGCCTGTGACAGGAATGCGGCCACGATCGTGAGGAACTGCAAATCGGCCGCCAATTGCTCGTCGCTGACATAGATGGTGTCCACCGACACGGCGCCGGCGGTTCTGCCTTCGCAGCGGATGGGAACACAGATGAAACTGACGGCATGGTCGAGATTGCCGACGTTGCGCGTGGTGGTGCGGTTGAGAAAATCCGGAGCGGTGCGGATATCAGGCACAACCCTGGCCCGACCGGTCGCGACCACGTTCCCGGTAACACCTTCACCCAAAGCGTAAACGCCCCTGCCCATTTCTTCGGCGGTCATGCCGATGGCGGCCTGGGTGCGTAGCCGGCCGGTGGTTTCGTCCAGAAGCACCAGCGACCCTCGGCGCATATCCAGCTTGTCGTTAATGAGTTGCATGATCTTCCCGAATGCGTCGCGCAGTTCGAGAGTCGATGAAAGGACCTGGCCGATTTCGGTCAGGACGGACATCTCGTACTCACCCGGGGGCTGGGATGCTGGATTCGCAGGCAAAGTCATCGCATTGACGATGATAGCACAGGCATGTGCGCAGGCAATAGGCAGACGGCTGAGCTATTTCGTGGTACCAAGGGCGAGTTTCATCCAGTCCACACGCCCCACCGCCGCGCTGATGCCCGGCGGGATGGGCATGCTTTCCGGATCATCCGGCAGCTTCTCGTCCGGGCAAATGCAGAGGACCGTCGCTTGACCCCACTTCTCAATTGCACGGGGATTGGTTTCTTCGGCGACCGGCGGAGTGTCGGTCGGGTAACGGTTGATAACGACACCGGCCACCGGGACCTTTCGCAATCGCAAGGCCTCCAGCGTCAGGAGCGTGTGGTTGATTGTGCCCAGCCCCGCCCGGGCGACGATCACGGCCGGCAATCCAAGCCACTGTGCCAAGTCAACAAACGTGTGCTTCTCATCCATCGGCACCATCAATCCCCCTACCCCCTCGACCACGATCACATCGCTCTGCCGCGTCATCAGGGTCAGCGCCCGGTCGATCGCCTCCCAGTCCAGCGGCTGGCCTGCGCGTTGGGCCGCCACAGCCGGTGCCAGCGGCTCGGCATACCGCTGCGGACAGATCAGGTCCAGGGGATGCCGCGCATCGGCGCAGTGGGCCAGGAATTCGGCGTCTTCGCTGACCAGTCCCTCGCGGCGCTTGACGCATCCACTGGCCGCAGGCTTGCATACGGCCACGCGACGGCCATCGGCATGCAGCCAACGGGCGATGGCGCCGGCAACAAGCGTCTTGCCGACACCGGTGTCGGTGCCAGTCACCAGCAACCCGGGAATGTCTATGCGGCGGATCATATCTTATGCATCGTAACCGCTCCCTTGTCGCCTGTCCCCTGTGCCCCTAACCTGTTCCCCATGCGGCTGCTGGAATGGCTGATCGCCACGTATCCCGCTGCGAAGAAAACGACCCTGCGGCGCATGGTCGAGGACGGCCGCGTGCGCATCAACGGCCAGCCCGCGCGCAGCGTCAGGCAGGCCGTCAACCAACAGGATATCGTCCGCGTCGAGCAGCCATCCCGCTCGGCCGCGCCGACTCTCGCTCCGCTTCTGCTCATCCACGAGGATGCGGACGTGCTGGTCGTCAACAAGCCCGCCGGCCTGCTGACGAACACCGTCGCCCGAGAGCGGCGAGCCACGGCCATCGGCATTGTTCGAGCCTACCTGAAACAGACCCATCCCCGCGCGCGGGCAGGCGTCGTTCATCGCTTGGACCGCGATGCTTCCGGGTTGCTGGTGTTTTCGAAGAACGACGCGGCCTACGTCAACCTCAAGCGGCAGTTCTTCCATCACACCGTCCAGCGCATCTACACCGCCGTGGTGCATGGCCGGCCCAGTCCCCCCGCGGGGACTATCGAGTCGCGGCTGGTGGAGTTGACCGACGGCTCCGTCAGGACGACCAGACTGCCCAACAAGGGCGATCCGGCCACGACACAGTACCAGACGCTGGCAACCAACAACGACCTGTCGCTGTTGCAGGTCACGCTGCACACCGGCCGCAAGCACCAGATCCGTGTTCACATGAACCAACGCGGACATCCGGTTGTGGGTGACACGGTTTACGGCGGCCGCAAGGATGACAAATCGCGGCTGCTGCTCGCGGCGACATCGCTGGCCTTCGATCATCCGCGGACTGGAAAACGACTGACGTTCACCATCGCTCCGCCAGTTGAGATCGCACGGCTCTTCCCCGAGGCCACCCCATGAGGCACGGCAAGTCGAAATCCCGGCAGGGTAAATCGAACACTCCAACCCACTGGGGCAAAGTGGCCGACTGGTACGACGATCTGGTCGGCGATGAGGGAACGGCGTTTCAGAAGGAGATCATTTTTCCGCGTGTGCTGCGGCTGTTGTCGATCCGGCCAGAGGATGCGGTTCTCGACCTGGCCTGTGGCCAGGGGGCGTTCTGCCGCGTGCTCTGCCAGGCCGGGGCAAGGGCGACGGGGGTGGATGCATCGCCGGAGCTGATTCGGCTGGCGCGCGAACACGGTGCCGGCCCGAGTGATCGGGGCAGCCAGGTTCCCACGTACCTGGTGGGAGATGCGCGCGACCTGTCGTTTCTGCCCGAGGGACAATTCGCCGCCGCATCCTGCCTGCTGGCGATACAGAATATCGACCGGCTCGGGCCGACGTTTCAAGGGGTTGTCCGGGCGCTGATTTCCGGCGGCCGCTTCGTGATCGTGATGATGCATCCCTGCTTCCGCGGGCCGAAACACACGGGTTGGGAATGGGACCCGGCGCGGGGGGTGCAGTTTCGCCGGGTGGATCGATATCTGCTGCCGCGGAAGGATCCGATCATCACGCATCCCGGGAAGAAGACCGGGGAATACACCTGGAGTTTTCACCGCCCGCTGGAGTGGTACTTTCGCGCCCTGCGTGGCGCGGGGTTTCTGGTCGATGCAATGGAGGAATGGGCCAGCGAAAAGACCAGTACATCGGGCCCGCGAGCCGCCGCGGAGAATCAAGCCCGCAAGGAAATCCCGATGTTCCTGGCGCTGCGGGCGGTAAAGGCCAAGGACCCCCGCTGACTTTTCGGAGGGATCGGTCAACGAGGGTCCCGTGGGTATGAAACCGGAATGGAATCTGGGTTAGGTTGTCCTTGCCTTTCTCCACCCATAGAAAGCCATCAGGCAGCCCATGG
>Ga0101944_10001471_pt1 | contig 48421 bp, 58 predicted proteins | sample DewCreD2012metaG_FD_75245 | JGI IMG/M metagenome (GOLD analysis project Ga0101944, IMG submission 75245) | Hot spring sediment bacterial and archeal communities from British Columbia, Canada, to study Microbial Dark Matter (Phase II) - Dewar... ... | reverse complement strand
CGCTTGCTGCTTTGGGCGCAATCATGCAGCCAGACTCGGCGTTGGGCGCAAAAAAGTCCAGTCATATTAAATACCCAACCAACCCAGCCAGCGTCCTCACCCTCCAGATGAATCAGCCGTGTGGTGCCCGCGTCCCCCCTTGCGCCTCGCCGCGCCCGGTCTAACTTGACCGGCACATGGAACCGGCTCCCGCCCATCCCCAGTCCGCCCCCGGCAACCGGCCGGGCAGCATGACCTTTGATTTGAAATCCTCCCCCACTTTGTAACTGCGCGCATCAGCCGCCCGCCTATGCTGCCCGCCATGCAAAACAACCTTCCCCCCGTGATTGGTTCCGCGACCCTGTCGCAGCGGATGCACGACGTTGATTACCAGATTTTCGGCGACGATTTGCAGTTCATCGAAATTGAACTCGACCCCGCTGAGGCGGTCGTGGCCGAGGCCGGCGGCATGATGTATATGGACGACGGCATCGAGATGGAGACCATCTTCGGTGACGGCTCGCAGCAGAACAGCGGTCTCCTCGGCTCGCTCATGGGCGCGGGCAAGCGCCTGCTCACCGGCGAATCGCTCTTCATGACCGTGTTCCAGAATCGGGGCGCCGGCAAACGCCGGGTCGCCTTTGGCGCGCCGTATCCGGGCAAGATCGTGCCCACGCATCTTGCCGAACTGGGCGGCGAAATCTGGGCGCAGAAGGACTCCTTCCTCTGCGCCGCGAAGGGCGTCAGCGTCGGCATCGCGTTCAACAAGAAGATCGGCGTGGGCCTCTTCGGCGGGGAAGGCTTCATCATGCAACGCCTCCAGGGCGACGGCTGGGCCTTCCTGCACGCGGGCGGCACCATCCTTGAGCGCGTGCTCGCGCCCGGCCAGATGCTGCGCGTGGACACCGGCTGCATTGTCGGTTTCCAGCCCACGGTGGATTTCGACATCCAGTTCGTCGGCAAGATCAAGACCGCGTTGTTCGGTGGCGAAGGCCTGTTCTTCGCCACGCTGCGCGGGCCGGGCCGGGTCTGGCTGCAATCGCTGCCCTTCAGTCGGCTGGCGGACCGCGTTTTTGCCGCCGCACCGCAAGGCGGCGGCAAGCGTGTGGGCGAAGGCTCCCTGCTTGGCGGTTTGGGCGGTCTGCTGGACGGCGACAACCGATAAGCTGAATTACCGTGAATCAACCGGAGAAACAACTGAACTGGACGCTGTGGTTCGGCCTCGCGCTGCTCGCCGTCACGGTCGCCGTCATCGTCGCGCTGTTTCAGTTAAAGCGCGATTTCGTCGCCCGCCAGAACACCCTCCCCGTGATTCAAACCCTTGCGCCCTTCACGCTGACCAACCAGCTCCGCCAGCCCGTCACGCTCGACACCCTGCGCGGGCGCGTGTGGGTGGGCGACATCGTCTTCACGCGCTGCGCCGGGCCATGCCCGGTCATGACGCGCCAGATGCGGGAATTGCAGGACGCCCTGCCCCGCGACAGCCGCGCCGCGCTCATCACGCTGACGACGGATGCCGATTACGACACGCCCGAGGTGCTCGCCGCCTACGCCGCCCGGTTCGGCGCGGACCCGGCGCGCTGGCAGTTCCTCACCGGCGACAAGGTGACGGTGGCCAACCTTGCGATTGACGGCCTCAAACTGACCACCCTCGCCAAGCCGCCCGAGGAACGCACCGACCCGGCGGACCTGTTCGTTCACGCCACGCTTTTCGTCGTGGTGGACAAGCTGGGCCGGCTGCGCGGCTCGTTTGAGACACAGGGCGACCACGTGAACTGGCCCGAGGTCAAACAGCGCATTCTCGCCGCCGTGAAGCAACTGGAAGCCGAGCCATGACCACCGCCGACCTGCCCCTTGTCAACGCCTGCCTGAACAGCCTGAGCACCGTGTTTCTCACGGCGGGCTATGTCTTCATCAAGCGCAAGAACGAGCGCGCCCACCGCAATTGCATGATCGCCGCCCTCGCCACCTCGACGCTGTTCCTGGCGAGCTACCTCTATTACCACTACCACGCCGGGCGGACGATTTTTCCCGACAACTGGTTCCGCCCGATTTACCTGGGCATCCTGCTGACGCACACCGTGCTGGCGGTGGTCATCGTGCCGCTGGTCATCGCCGCCGTCATCCAGGCCATTCGCGGGCGGTTCGAGTCGCACCGCAAAATCGCCCGCTGGACGTGGCCAATGTGGATGTATGTCTCCCTTACCGGCGTGCTGATCTACCTGCTGCTCTACCAGATTTTCCCCCAGCCGCCCGCCGCGCCCCCCGCCGCCGGATGACCGCCCGCGTCCAGTTTCACGCCAGCCAGTTTCCTGCGCGCGTGCGCAGCGAGTTGCTGGCCGCCCTGCAAAACCGGCGCATTCCGCCGAAGTTCCATTACGACAGCATCAAGCAAACCCTCCAATGGCTCGCGCTGCACCAGGCCCATTCTCCGTCACGGCGCGACGCGGAATGCGCCGCGGCATATGACCGGGCGTTCGCGTTGGCGGCGGAGCGCGTGGCCGCGCCGCGGGTTCATCTGCTCGGGCTGGGTTGCGGCGGCGGACAAAAGGACGCGCGCCTGCTCCGACAACTGGCCGCAGCGGGCCGGACCGTCAGTTACACGCCCTGCGACGTCAGCGCGGCCATGACGCTCGTGGCGCGCGCAGCGGCGGGCGCGGTGATTCCGCCGGAAAACTGCTTCCCCTTCGTTTGCGATCTGACGGCGGCGGACAGTCCGGTGGCGGATCTGGCGGCCACCGCGCCACCGGACGCCGCCCGCGTCATCACCTTTTTCGGGATGATTCCGAATTTCGAGCCGGAAGTGATCCTGCCGGCGCTGGCGGCGTTGCTGCGCCCGGGCGACGTGCTGCTGTTCAGCGCGAATCTCGCGCCCGGCGACGATTACGCCGCCGGCATGCGCCGCATCCTGCCGCAATACGACAACGCCCTGACGCGCGAATGGCTGCTGACCTTTCTGCTCGACCTCGGCGTGGAGCGCGGGGATGGCGAGTTGCAATTCGCCGCCGAGGCGACGCCCGGCGGCCTGTGGCGGGTGGTGGCGGATTATCAATTTCGCCAGCCGCGCCAGCTCCGCTTGCCGGAGGAAACCTTCACCTTCCATCCGGGCGAAACGGTGCGCCTGTTTTTCTCTTATCGTTACACCCCGGAGCGGGTGCGCGCCGTGCTCGAGCCACACGGGCTGGCGGTGGAAGCCGAAGCGTTGGCGGCGTCCGGCGAGGAAGGCGTGTTCGTCGTGCGATGCGTGAAGCCCGATGTCAGCGCGGGCGCCGCCTGAGCCATCCACCATGTGCGGGCGCCTTGCCCGGCGGGGAACCGGGGCGGACGCCCCGGCGAACCAGGGAGACCCGTTGTCCGGGGCGTTGCTGGACGGCTCAACCCGGAAACGGCAGTTGGGCAACCACGAAACGCACGAAACACACGAAAGGACTGGATGAAAGGCTGCCGGGGCGGCAGCGCAGATGTTCACCTGCCGGGTGAGCGGCTGCTGCAGATGAGCGGCCAGTTTTGCGTGTCCGTTCGCGGGTTTTGTGGTTTGAACTGCTTTTTCCAGGCTCAATAGACCCGCAGCGTATCGAGCACGGCCTTGACCCGCGGGACTTCGTGGGTGCGGAACATGTCGGTCTTGCCCAACGCGGCCAGCACAGCCATGAACGGCTCGGCACAGCGCACTTCCCCGCCAAAATACTCGAACGCGTGCGGCAGCGCGTGACAGACGGGAAAGCCCAGCGTGCGCAGCCGGAACGTGTTCAAGAAAACACGCATCTGGTGCCGCACCCGCACCGCGCTGTCCTGGAGGTTGCGGTAGTAGAAGCCGAGACCGGGATCAATGAAGATGCGCTCCACGCCGTGCCGCGTGGCAAGTTCGATCTGCCGGGCGAAATAATCGCGCATCATCGCCGTCGGGTCGGCGCTGAAATCAAAGTCGCCCACCTCGCGGACGTTCCTGCCCTGCACGTAACAAATGATGACCGCCGCATCGTGGTCCGCGACCAGGCGAAACAACTCATCGCTCCGGTCGGTGCCGGTAAGGTTGAGAAGGTTCGCACCGGCGGCGAGGCAGGCGCGCGTGACGGCGGGTTGATAGGTTTCCACCGAGACGAGGATGTTCGCCGCGCGCAAGGCTCTGATGACAGGCAGGAGCCTGGAATTCTGGCCGGCGTCATCCACGCGCGCCGCGTGGGCCAGTGTGGATTCCGCGCCGATGTCCACGATGTCCGCCCCCTGCGCCGCGAGGACGTGGCCGCGCTGGATGGCGGCGTCGGTGGTCAAGCAGACGCTCTCGCGATACCAGGAATCGGCGGAGAGATTGATTACGCCCATGATGGCCGGGCGCGCCTCGCAGGCAAAAGACCGCCCGCCCAACGTGAACGGCTTCACCCGGGCGGCGGCGGCGGCGCGGTCGTTTGCGAGAAGGTCCGCGAGCTGTTCGAGCGTGAGCACGGGAGTCGAACCTAAATCCTAAATCCAAAATCGCAAATGGAAGCTGGCGCGCCCGGCGTGAGTCGAACACGCGACCCTCTGCTTAGAAGGCAGATGCTCTATCCAACTGAGCTACGGGCGCACCCGAAACCATCAACGCCTTGATCCGACAGCGGCAAAGGGACGGGTTGGGGGTTGCGGGACAGGCCGCCCGCCCCGGCCCCGACGCGCGGAAAAAGCTGCCCGAACACCGTCCGCCCACCCGATCCGCCGCCTTCCACTGTGGCACCCACTATGCAAGGATGCCGGCGCAGGGCAAGCTCATCCACAACCGGCTGCGGGCCGGAGCAATGGACCGCCAATTGACAGACGGGCGCTGGTGCGGGCTGGTGCGGGGCTGGCAGACTTCTCCGGGCCTGATTTTCACGGGCTTCCGCGCCGGGATTCCGCGGCAAAAAGCCGGCAACCATGTGCAGGGCAACAACCCGTTCGGAATCTCCACCGAAATGCTGGCGGCAGGCTCAGGGGGACACTTGACGCGAGCGGGCCGTCCGCGGGACCGGCGGCGCGAGGGCGGGCGCGCAAACGGAACCGGCCGGGACAAGACGATTGCCCCGGCCGGAAGAAGCCATTGCCAACGCGTTATTTCTGCTCCTTTGGCGCGTCCGCAGTCTCCGTGGCGGAGGCGGGGACGGCCGCCGGCGCCGTTTCCGCGGGCGCGGGTGTCTCCACCCACTCCAGGATGGCCATCTTCGCCACGTCGCCACGGCGTTCGCCGAGCTTGATGATGCGGGTGTAACCACCCGGGCGGTTTTTGAAGACGGGCGCGATGCGGTCGAACAGAATATGGACCACGTCCTCGTTCTGGCGCCATTTCCGGCGCTGCTCCTTGTTCAACTCGAGCGAGCGGCCGCGGGCGCGAAGCCGGGCGGCCGCGAGGCGGCGGGCATGCAGCGTGCCTTTTTTGCCAAGTGTGACCATCTTCTCCGCCACCGGGCGCGCGGCCCTGGCCTTGGCCAGCGTGGTGGTGATGCGGTTGTGCTTGATCAGGCTGCTGACCAGGTTGGCCAGCATCGCGTTGCGATGGGAGCTGGTGCGGCCCAGTTTGGCGGTGCGCTTCAGGTGTCTCATGGGGTTTCTCCTCCAGCGGCTCAGACGCGCTTGTCGTCCTTCAAGCCTTCCAGCACCTCCGGTTCAAAGGTCATGCCCAGCGACAGGCCCAGGGCCTGAAGCTTGTCCTTGATCTCGTTGAGGGACTTCTTGCCGAAGTTGCGATACTTGAGCATCTCCTGCTCGGTCTTCAGGGCGAGCTGGCCGACGGTGGTGATGTTGGCGTTGTTGAGGCAGTTGGCGGCCCGGACGCTCAGCTCGATTTCGTTGACGCTCATGTTGAGGAGCTTGCGCAGCTTCGATTTGTCGTCGTCCTGGCGCTCGCTGACCTCCTCGAATTCAACGGCGTTCTTGTCGTAGCCGACAAAAACATCGAGGTGATGCTGCAGAATGGCGGAGGACTGCGTCAACGCGTCGTCCGGCGTCAGACGGCCATCGGTCCAGATTTCGACGACCAGGCGGTCGTAGTCGGTTCGATTGCCGACGCGGGCGGCCTCGACATTGTAGCGGACGCGGGTGACCGGCGAGAACAGGGAGTCAATGGCAATGACGCCGATGGGCTGCCCGGGCTTTTTGTTTTCGTCGCCCGGACAAAAACCACGGCCCACGCGCACCTCGAGCTCCATTTCGAACTTCTTCTTCTTGTCGAGTGTGCAAATGTGCTGGCCGGGATTCACGAGATCGAGGTTCTGGTTGACCTGGATGTCGGCGGCGGTGACCGCCCCGTCCTTGTTGACGGAAAGGAGCAGGGTCTGCGGATCGCGGCTGTGGGCCTTGAACTTGATTTTCTTGAGATTGAGGACGATTTCCGTGACGTCCTCGACCACGCCGTCAATGACGGCAAACTCGTGCATGGCCCCGTCAATCTTGACGGAGGTGATGGCGGCCCCCTCCAGCGAACTGAGGAGCACGCGGCGCAGCGAGTTGCCGATGGTATGGCCGTAGCCGGTTTCAAACGGCTCCGCGCTGAACTTGGCGTAGGTGTCCGTCGCCCCGTCTTCCTTGACGAGGCGCTTGGGCATTTCAAAACGTCCGAGACGAACTGGCATGGTCTTCCTTTCGCAATTTTAATCTGGCCCGCCGACGTATTCCCGCGCCGGTCGAACCCGTGTAATTGCCTTGGCCCGCACGGGCCGGTTGGGGTTAACGGGAATAAAACTCGACAACGGCCTGCTCATTGGCGATGGGCTGGATTTCCTCGCGCGAGGGAATCCGCATCACCACGCCCTTGAACTCGTCCTTGGTGAGCGCCAGCCAGTCGGGCACGGCGCGGCTGGTGGCCGTTTCCAAATTCTTCGTGGCCAACTGGCGGGACACATTGTGGTTTTTGACCGCCACCACGTCGGAAACGCGCAGCGCGTAGGAGGGGATGTTCACCTTGCGCCCGTTGACGGTAACGTGGCCGTGGGTGACAAACTGCCGGGCGGCGGCGCGGGTGTTGGCGAACCCGAGGTGATACACCACGTTGTCCAGGCGCGTCTCCAGAATCTGAAGCATCTGTTCGCCGGTGACGCCGCGGCGGCGCAACGCCTTTTCATAAACCCCGCGGAACTGCCGCTCCATCAACCCGTAGTAATACTTGAACTTCTGCTTCTCGATGAGCGCCAGCCCGTATTCGGTGGACTTGCGCCGGGATTTCGGCCCGTGGACGCCGGGCGCGAACGGACGGCGCTCGAGATACTTGGACGCGCCAAAAATGGGCGTGCCGAAACGACGACTGATGCGGACGCGGGGACCGGTGTATCGTGCCATAGCGGAATAAATTCAGGGGTGGATCAGACGCGGCGTTTCTTGCGCGGACGACAGCCGTTGTGGGGCACCGGCGTGACATCACGAATGGTCGAAATCTCCAGCCCGATGGCCTGGAGGGCGCGAATGGCCGATTCCCGTCCCGATCCGGGTCCCTTGACCCGCACCTCCACCTCGCGCATGCCGTGCGACATCGCCTGCCGGGCGGCATCCTGCGCCACTTGCTGCGCCGCGTAGGCGGTGCTCTTCCGCGACCCCTTGAACCCGACGCGGCCGGCGGTGGACCAGCCGATCAGGTTTCCCTGCATGTCGGTGATGGTGACCTGGGTGTTGTTGAACGTGGCCAGGATGTTGGCAATGCCAACGGCGATGTTCTTGGCGCCCTTGGCCTTGATGATCTTCTTGCCCGCAAGATCGTCGCCCAAAAGCTCGGCGGCGGTGGGTGCCGAACCGGCGACCGGGCCGACGGGAGCGGCGGGGGCGGGGGCGGCTTCCGCCGGCTTGGTTGATTCAGGAGCGCCTGCGGCGGCCGCCTTCTCCTTCTTGGGAGCCTTCTCCTTCCTGGGTGCCGCTGCCGCGGCGGGCGGTGGGGTCGGTTTCGTTTCGTCAGACATACGGATGCAATGGGATTAGTGGATGCCAGTCTTCGCGTTTGGATTGCGCTGCACCCCGACGGTTTTGCGCGGCCCCTTGCGGGTGCGGGCGTTGGTCTGGGTGCGCTGGCCGCGGACCGGCAGGCCGCGCAGGTGGCGGATGCCCCGGTAACACTTGATGGCTTGCAGGCGCTTGAGGTTCAGACCCAGTTCGCGGCGGAGATCGCCCTCAATCACGTATTTGCCGTCCTGGATCGCATGAACAATCTGGGACAACTGGGCTTCGGTGAGGTCTTTGGCCCGGATGCCAGGGTCAATGCCGGCCGCCGCGAGGATGTCCTTCGCGTTCTTGGGGCCGATGCCGTAAATGTAGCGGAGCGCAATTTCAATGCGCTTGTTCGGCGGAATTTCCACACCAATGATGCGTGCCATAAAAAATCAGCCCTGACGTTGTTTGTGACGGCGGTTCGAGCAGATGACGCGAATGACGCCTTTGCGGCGCACCACTTTGCAGTGCTCACACAGTTTCTTTACTGACGCGCGAACCTTCATAATTCAAATCTTCAACGGTCTTCAAAATCCGGCCTTTCGACAAATCACACGGCGACAACCGGACCACCACCCGCCCGCCGACCGCCAATGCCGGCGGCGCCCCGGTCCGGCCCGTGACAAACCCGAACAGTTCGTGCCCGTTGGCCAGCCGGATGCGGGCCGTCCGGGGCGAAAGCACCGCCCCGATCACGCCCTCAACTTCGAAGGCATCTCCTGCGGGCATGTCAAAATCTCCGGTTCCGCCTCGGTGATCAACACCGTATGCTCAAAATGGGCCGAGAGTGAACCATCTTGCGTCACCACTGTCCAGCCATCATTCAAGATCTTCACGCCGGGCAGGCCCGCGTTGACCATCGGCTCAATCGCAAGCGTCATTCCCGGACGCAGCCTCTGGTTGCATTTGGGGTCCACATAGTTCGGCACCTGCGGATCCTCGTGCATCGAACGCCCCACCCCGTGCCCGACGAACTCCCGGACCACGCTGTAGCCGCTGCCCTCGACAAAATTCTGGATGGCGCGGGACACGTCCCCGACCCGGTTGCCCGCCACCGCCCGGCTGATGCCTTCGAACAACGCCTGCCGGGTGATGTCCATGAGGCGCTGGGCCGCCACGCTGCACCCGCCCACCGCCACGGTGGCGGCGTTGTCGCCGACGAATCCGTTGTAAATCACCCCGATGTCGAGGCTGACAATGTCCCCAAACTTCAGTTCGCGGGGGACCGCCAGGCCATGCACCACCTGGTCATTGACCGAGATGCAGGCCTGCGCGGGGAACTTCCGGTAGCCGAGAAACGCGCTGCGCGCTCCGTAATGCCGCATGCGCTCCCCGGCGTAGGCGTCCACCTCGCTGACCTTCACGCCCGGACGGATGAACGCGGAGACTTCCTCCAGCACCCGCGCAGCCACCGCGCACGCCGGCCGCATGAGTTCCAGATCCCGCTCGCTCTTGAGAATGATCATGTTTGCCCGGGCCGCCCAACCCGCGTCAGAAGCGGCCGCGCACCCGGCCCTTCTTCAGGAACCCGTCGTAATGGCGCATCAACAAATGCGATTCCATCTGGCGCAGGGTATCCAACACCACGCCCACCGTGATGAGCAGCGAGGTGCCGCCAAAAAACTGTCCCACGGCCCACGGAATGCCCAGCCAGTCATACAACAGCGAGGGAATCACCGCGATGACGACGAGGAAAATCGCGCCCGCGAGGGTGATCCGGGTCATGGTGTAGTGGAGGAAATCGCTGGTGGCGTTGCCCGGGCGGACGCCCGGAATATAGCCCCCGTTCTTTTTCAAATCGTCCGCGATTTGAAGCTCGTTGAACTGCGTGGCCACCCAGAAATACGAAAAGAACAGGATCATGAGCGCGTAGCAGACGGTGTAAAAAAAGGCGTCATGGTTCAGGTTGATTTGCAGCCAGTTGAAAGTGCCCTTCAGAAAGGGCTGTTCCACCGCCCCGGCCAGGCCCTGGAAAATCTTCTGCGGAAACATCAGGATGGCGGAGGCAAAAATGATCGGCATTACGCCCGCATGGTTGACCTTGAGGGGCAGAAACGAGGTGCCGCCGGAAAAGACCTTGCGGCCCACGGCCCGCTGCGCGTATTGCACCGGAATTTTCCGCTGGGCCTGCACCACCGCGATGACCCCGGCAATGACCAGCGCCAGCAACGCCAGCAGAATGGCCGCCTCCGCCAGCTTGAACTTGGCCTCCCCGGCCGCCGCCCCGAAAAACATGTCCCACAGGGCCTGCCCGGCCTGCGGCAGCCGCGCGAGAATGCCGACCGTGATGATGAGCGAGATGCCGTTGCCAATGCCCCGCTCGGTGATCTGCTCGCCCAGCCACATCAGCAGCATCGTGCCGGCGGTGAGGATCAGAACCGTCTGGAAGCGATACACCCAGATCATCCAGCCGTCGGCATACGCCGGCAGCAGCAACTGGCCGATCCCCGCGCCAAAAATTTTCTCCGGGTGCTCCCAGCCGAGCGCCATCAAATACCCCTGCCCCAGACACAGCACAACCGTAAGATACCGGCCATACTGGATGATCTTGGTGCGCCCGCCCTCCTCGCGCGCCAGCTTGCTCAACCGCGGCACCACCGCCGTCAGCAACTGCAGAATGATGGTCGCGCTGATGTAGGGCATGATGCCCAGGGCGCCCACGGCGCAATGCTCCAGGGCCCCGCCGGTGAACAGGCTATACATCCCGAGGACGGAGGCGTTGTTGGCCTGCTCCGCAAAAAACTTCGCCAACTCGGTGCCATCCAGGCCGGGAACACGGATCAGCGCGGCCAGCCGGCACACGGCAAGGATGGCCACCGTGAAGATGATCCGGGAACGCAGTTCCGGAATCTTGAGGCAGTTCCTGAAAGTGTTGACGATGTTGGCGAGCATGCGGGGTTTCCCAGTCCTTAACTCCGGGGCGCGGGACGCGGCACCTGCGGCCCGGGCTTCACCACCAGTTCGCAGGCCCCGCCGGCCGCCTCAATCTTGGCGCGGGCGGCGGCGCTGAAGGCGGTCGCCACCACGGTCAGCTTCTTCTTCAGTTCGCCGTCGCCGAGAATTTTGACACCATCGCGCTGTTTTCCCGCCAGACCGGCGGCCCGCAACATGGCCTCATCCACCCGGGTGCCGTCCGGGAAATGGTTCAAGGCCTCGACATTGACGGTCGCGTGGTCGGTCGCAAAGCGGGCGTTGTTGAAACCGCGCTTGGGAATGCGGCGGTAAAGCGGCATCTGCCCGCCCTCGAAACCGATGCGAATCGAGCCGCCGGAGCGCGCGGATTGTCCCTTGCCACCCCGTCCGCTGGTCTTGCCGTGGCCGCTGGATTCGCCCTGGCCGAGCCGCTTGCGGCGGTGCTTGGCGCCGGGATTGGGTTTGAGATTGTGGAGGCGCATAAAGAAAAAATCACGCGGCCGACGGCGGCGTTGCCGCGGCCTCGTCCGGGGCGGTGCGACGGCCGCGGGCCTTGAAAATGTCCTCCCGCTGCCGGAGGCTCAACAGGGCGTTCAAGGTGGCCTTGACGACGTTGGCGGCGTTCTTGGAGCCGAGTGATTTGCTGAGAATGTCCTTCACCCCGGCCGATTCCAGCACCGCGCGCACGGTCTTGCCGGCAATGATGCCGGTGCCGGGCGAGGCCGGACGCAGGAGAATCCGCGCGCCATCAAAATGCGAGAAAACCTCGTGCGGGATGGTGGGGCCGGCCAGGGATACGCCGACCATGTTCCGCCGGGCCAGTTCGCCCCCGCGCCGGATGGCATCCGCCACCTCGCCCGCCTTGCCCAGGCCGACGCCGACCCGTCCGCGTTTGTCCCCCACCACGACCAGGGCGCTGAAATTGAAACGGCGGCCACCCTTGACCACCTTGGCCGACCGGTTGATGAAAACGACCTTTTCATTGAGGTCGTCGCTTGGGCCTTCGTTCCGCGGGGAGGAGGGACGGGGGCGCCGCGTGCGCTGCCCGCGGCCTGGGCGGGCCTCTTCGGCGGCGGGGGCGGGGGCGGAGGCGACGGGGCTGGCGGCTTCCGAAATGGTTTCTTCTTTCATGATGAAAATCAGAACTGGAGGCCGGCTTCGCGCGCGGCATCCGCCAGCGCCTTGACCTTGCCGTGAAACGGATGGCCACCCCGGTCAAAAACGACCTGCTTGATGCCGGAGGCCAGCGCCACCTCGGCCGCCCGCCGACCAATGACCACGGCGCTCTTGATGTTGGCCGAGAGCTTTTCGTCGGCCGGGCCGTTTTTCGCGCGGGTCGAGGCCGAGGCCAGGGTCACCCCGCGGGCGTCGTCCACAAACTGCACGTAGATGTGGGTGTTGGTGAAGCAGGTGCTCATCCGGGGCCGCTCGGCGGTGCCGATGACCTTCTTGCGGATGCGCCAATGCCGGCGGGTCTTGAGTGCGTGCTTCTTTTGGATCTTCATGGGCGATGCCACGGGATGGGCCGTGGGCGTTGGAATTACTGGACGGTCTTGCCTTCCTTGCGTTCGACGCGCTCATCGGCGTAGCGCACTCCCTTGCCCTTGTAAGGTTCGGGCGGGTAGAAACTGCGCAGTTCGGACGCGACCTGGCCGACCACCTGCCGGTCCGGCCCCTCGACCGTGATCTTGGTGTTATCCTCGACCGTGACCTTGACCTGGTCAGGAATCGGGTAGTTGATGGGATGTGAATACCCGAGGTTCAAGGTGATGGTGCGGCCCTGAACGGCCGCCTTGAAGCCCACCCCATGAATCTCGAGTTTCTTGACGAAGCCCTCGCTGACACCGGTGACCATGTTGTGGATGAGGGCGCGGGCCAGCCCGTGCATGGCCTTCGACGCCGCCTCGTCATTGGCGCGCTCGACCGTCACCTTGCCGTCCGCGACCCGGGCGGTGGTGCGGGGCGGCAATTGGAGGCTGAGTTTTCCCTTGGGGCCTTCGACCTGGACGGCCTGCCCTTTCACCTCGACCTTGACCTTGGCCGGGATGGACACGGGCTGTTTTCCAATGCGCGACATAATGACAAATCCTTACCAGACGTGGGCGAGCAGTTCGCCGCCGAGATTCTTTCTGCGGGCGTCAACGCCGGTCATCACGCCCTCCGGGGTGGTGAGGATGGCGATGCCCAGGCCGCCCCGCACCCGCGGGATTTGAGCGCTGCTGACATAGACGCGGCGCCCGGGGGAGCTGATGCGGCGCAGGCCCTCGATGACAGGCTTGCGGCCCTGGTATTTCAACTGGAGCCGGATCACCTTGGCCGCCTTGCCTTTGGCGGCCACTTCCACCGCCGCGACATAGCCTTCTTCCTTGAGCACATTGGCCAGGCTTTCCTTGAGCCGGGAATGCGGCACTTCCACCGTCGGCAATTGCGCGCTCCCCGCATTGCGGATGCGCGTCAGCATGTCAGAAATCGGGTCAGTCATAGGGTTACCAGCTGGCTTTCACGATGCCGGGAATCAGCCCGTTGAGCGCCGCCTCGCGGAACGTGAGGCGGGAGACGCCAAACTTGCGGATGAAACCGTGCCGACGGCCGCTGATGGCGCACCGGTTGACGAGCCGGGTCGGGCTGGCGTCCCGCGGCAGTTTGCTCAGCCCGAGGTAGTCGCCCTTGGCCTTCAATTCGGCCCGCTTGGCGGCATATTTTTTCACCGTCGCGGCTTTGCGCTTGTTGCGCTCGATCCATGCTTTTTTGGCCATAACTCGTCCTATTTCTCCGCAAACGGAAACCCCATCAGTTTCAACAGTTCCAGCGCCTCGCCATCGGTGGGGGCGCTCGTGACGATGGTGATGTCCATGCCCTGATTCCGCTTCACTTTCTCCAGCTCGATCTCCGGGAAAATCGTCTGGTCGGGCACGCCAAAGGTGTAGTTGCCGCGCCCGTCAAACTTGCGCGGCGACAGGCCGCGGAAATCCCGGATGCGGGGCAGGGTCACCGCCACCAGCCGGTCGAAAAACTCATACATCGCGTCTTTGCGCAGGGTCACCCGGCAGCCGATGTTCTGGCCCGCGCGCAGCTTGAAGTTCGCGATGCTGTGGCGGGACTTGTTGATGGCGGGCTTGCGTCCGGTGATTGCCGCCAGGTCCTTCGCCGCGTCATCCAAAGCGCTCTTTTCAGCATCCGAGCGCACGCCCATGTTGATGACGATTTTTTCGAGCCGGGGAATCTGGTGGAGATTGGCGTAGCGGCGGCTTTGCCGCAGGGCGGGCACCACCTCGCTCAGATATTTTTGATGCAGTCGGGATTTCATCGGGCACAGGTGCGGTTGACTCAGGCAGCCGTCCGGGCGGCGCGCCGCGCGGCGCGCTCGTCATATTTCGTCGCGAGCATGACGTTGGAAACGTGAATGGTTCCCTCCCGCTCGACGATCGCCCCGTTGGGGTGCTGCTGGCTCTTGCGCTGGTGTTTCTTGATCATTTTGACGCCCTCGACAACAACGCGCTGGTGCTTGGGATAGACAGTGATGATGCGTCCGCGTTTGCCTTTGTCGGCGCCCGCAATCACCACCACCTCCTGCCCTTTTTTGACGTGCAGTGGCTTCATCTTCAAACGACCTCCGGGGCCAGGGAAATGATCTTCATGAACTTCTTGTCGCGCAGTTCGCGGGCAACCGGCCCGAAGATGCGGGTGCCCTTGGGGTTGAGCTCCTTGTCAATGATGACGCACGCGTTCGAGTCGAACCGGAGGCAGCTCCCGTCATCCCGGCGAATGACGTTGCGGGTGCGCACGATGACCGCATCATGCACTTCGCCCTTTTTCACCTGGCCGTCCGGGGCGGCCTCCTTGATGTGGACTTTGACCACGTCCCCGATGCGGGCGTAGCGCTGGTTGCGACCGAGCACGCCGATGTTCCAGGCCACTTTGGCCCCGGTGTTGTCGGCCACGTCGAGATGGGAGCGAACTTGGAGCATGACGGATTCCTCAGTCGGCGGCGGTTTGCACCGCGCGTTGAACAATTTCGACCAGCCGCCAGCGCTTCAGTTTGGAAAGCGGCCGGGTTTCCACCACCCGGACCCGGTCCCCCACCCGGGCCTCCTCTTTTTCGTCATGGGCATACAGCCGCTTGTGGGTGGTGATGATCTTCTTGAAACGCGGGTGCGGGTGCCGGCGTTCCACCCGGACCACGATGGTGCGGGTCATTTTGTCGGACACCACTTCACCAACCCGTTCCTTGCGAACGCCACGGGGGGCGGCGGGGGCGACCGGGTGTTGGGGAGTATCAGCCATAATGTCAGGTCTCAGGCGGTTTGGGCTTTGGCCCCGTGCCGCAGTTGGGAAATGCGGGTTTCCACCCGGGCGATGTCGCGGCGCAACTGCCGGATGCGGGACGGGTTTTCCAACTGGGCGCTGGCCTGCTGGAGGCGCAGGTTGAACAGTTCCTGCCGCAACTCGCGGCCCTTGGCCACCAGTTCCGTCAGGGTCGAGTCTTTGATTTCGGCAAATTTCATGGGGCGGTTCGTTCTGGGCGCTCACGCGTGCTTGTGGCGCGCCACAAATTTCGTCCGGATGGGCAGCTTGGCGGCCGCCAGGCGCATGGCTTCCTTGGCCACCACCTCCGACACGCCGTCCACCTCAAACAGAATGTTGGCCGGGCGCACGACCGCCACCCACGATTCCACCGGCCCCTTGCCGGTGCCCATGCGGACTTCGAGCGGCTTTTTCGTGTAGGACTTTTGCGGAAACACCCGAATCCACAGTTTGCCGTGCCGTTTCATGTGGCGGGAAATGGCCACGCGGCAGGCTTCCAATTGCTTGGTGTCAATCCACGCCCGCTCCAGGGCCATCAGCCCGTATTCGCCAAAGGCGACGGTGTTGCCGCTCTGGGCGATGCCCGCGCGGTTGCCGCGGTGCATTTTCCGATACTTGACTCGTTCCGGCATCAGGGCCATGGCTCAATTCCTTTTTAATCAGGGGGTGGCGGTTTCTACGGCCGCCTCGGGCTTGGCCGCGCGGCGGGTTTCGCCGTGGCAAATCCAGCACTTGACGCCGAGCTTCCCATACACGGTCTTCGCCTCCGCAAAGCCGTAGTCTATGTTGGCCCGCAATGTGTGCAACGGCACCCGGCCCCAGTGGTAGGACTCGACGCGGGCCAGTTCCGCCCCGCCCAGCCGCCCGGCACAACGCAGTTTGATCCCCTGCACGCCCAGATCCTTGGCCGTCTGGATCGCCTTCTTCATCGCCCGCCGGAAGGACACGCGGCGCTCGAGCTGCACGGCGATGTTCTCGGCCACGAGTTGCGCATCCGCGTCGGGCGATTTGATCTCCACGATGTCCACGTAAATCTCCTTGCCGGTCATCCTGCTCAAGTCTTCCTTCAGCTTGTCAATCTCGGCCCCCTTGCGGCCAATGACCACGCCCGGCCGCGCCGTCTGGATGGTGACGCGACAGCGGCTGGCGGCCCGCTCAATGTTGATGCGGGGAACGGCGGCCCCATCCAGCTTCTTCTTCAGGAAGGCGCGGATGCGGGCGTCCTCCACCACCAGGGCGGAAAACTCCTTCTTGTTGGCGAACCACTTCGAGCGCCAGTCCTTGTTGACGGCGACGCGCAGGCCGATTGGATTGGTTTTTTGACCCATACGCTTTACTCGTCCGAAAGCACAATCTTGACGTGGCAGTGGCGCTTGAGGATGGGGCCGGCGGAACCGCGGGCCTTGGGTTGGAAGCGCTTGTAGCTGGAGGCGGTGCCCGCGAGCGCAAACTTCACCCGCAGCGCCTCCGGCTTCAGTTGGTTGTTGTTCTCGGCGTTGGCCAGCGCGCTCTTGAGGGTCTTGGCGACCACGGCCGCGCGCTTCCCGGCCATGAAGGACAGGATGGCCGCCGCCTTGAGCGCGGGCAGGCCCTGGATCTGCCGCACCACCTCGCGCATCTTCTGCGCGCTGGTGTTGACATTCTTGGTGATTGCCTGGACTTCCATGACTACTTCGCCTCCGCCTTGGCGGTGTGAGCGCCGTGTTTCTTGAACGTCCGCGTGGGGGAAAATTCGCCCAGGCGGTGGCCGACCATGTTCTCCGTGACGAACACGGGGTTGAACACCTTGCCGTTATGCACGTTGAAGGTCAGGCCGACAAAATCGGGCGTGATCATCGAACGACGCGACCACGTTTTGATGGGCGCCTTGGACTTGGTGTCTTTGGCCTTCTGGACCTTCTCCAGAAGGTGGGCATCCACGAAGGGACCTTTTTTGATCGAGCGACCCATGTTCGGTATTACTTGAGTTTCATCGGACGGCCATCCCGACGGACCAGGATGAACCGGTTCGAAATTTTCTTGCGATGGCGGGTGCGATAGCCCTTGGCAATCTTGCCCCACGGGGACATCAACGGCTGCCAGCCGCCGCCGCCCTTGGATTTGCCCTGCCCGCCACCGTTCGGGTGGTCCACCGGATTGCGGGCCATGCCGCGGGTGATGGGACGACGACCGCGATGACGCGAACGCCCCGCCTTGCCCAACACCACGTTCTCATGCTCCGGGTTGCCCACCTGGCCAATCGTCGCGTAGCAATCCTCATGAATCCGGCGAATCTCGCCGGAAGGCAGGCGCACCTGGGTGTAGCCGGCATCGCGGGACATCAACGTCGCCGCTCCGCCCGCCGCGCGGACAATCTGGCCGCCGCGCCCCGGAATCAGCTCGATATTGTGAATCTGCAAACCAACGGGGATGTTTTTGAGGGGCAAAGCATTGCCCACCTCCGGGGCCGCCTCGGGGCCGCTCACCACCTTCTGACCGACTTTGATTCCCACCGGGGCCAGCATATAGGCCTTCTCCCCATCCGCATATTGCAAGAGGGCCAGCCGCGCCGAGCGGATCGGATCATACTCGATGGCCGACACCGTGGCCTCGACGCCATGCTTTTTGCGCCGAAAATCCACCATGCGGACCTTCTGCTTGTGCCCCCCGCCGATGCCCCGCGCAGTGACCCGCCCGTAATTGTTGCGACCGCCCGTCTTCTTGCGCGTGTAAACCAGGCTCTTCTCGGGCTTGGTCTTTGTAATGTCGCTGAAGTCCGCGACAGTGATGTATCGCAGAGACGGCGTCAGCGGCCTGAATGTCTTGACTGGCATAAGGCTTCAACAATACCCAAGTCAGCTGGGGATGGGCGGAGCCATCATTCCTGCGCCGTGGCGGCGAACAGTTATCGGTTCCGCGTAAATGCTGCCGTGACGCGCCCTTTCAGGCGCGAAACGGAGGGCGAAAATACCAAGCGGTTTTTCCGAGGCAAGTTGTTTTTTGGAAATTTCGGGTTGTCGCGGCAACCGGAGTTTGACTCGCCCCGTGCCCCGCCCTAGCGTCCCGCCACAACGTCCCGCCACCCTCCAAACTCCCATGAAAAAACTCCTCGCCCCGCTGCTCCTCGCGCTGCTCGGCACCCTGCCGCTGTCCGCCGCCGAACTCGGCGGCCCCGCGCCCAAACTCGACATCGCCGAGTGGATCAAAGGTCGGCCCGTCACCCTCGCCGACGGCAAGGGCAAGTCCGTTTACGTCGTGGAATTTTGGGCCACCTGGTGCCCGCCCTGCCGCACCAGCATCCCGCACCTGACCGGGTTGCAGAAAAAATTCAAGGACCAGGGCGTCGTCATCATCGGCGTGTCCGACGAAAAAGCCGACGTCGTCAAAAAGTTCGTCGAGAAGCAGGGCGACAAAATGGATTACGTCGTCGCCATTGACGGCGGCAAAACGTCGGAAGGCTACATGGAAGCCTTCGGCGTCAACGGCATTCCCCACGCCTTCATCGTGGACAAGGAAGGCCGCATCGTCTGGCACGGACATCCCATGAGCGGCCTCGACGAGGCGCTCGCGGAAATCGTGGCCGGCAAATACGACCTCGAGGCCGCCAAGGCCAAAGCGAAGAAGCAGGCGGAAGCCGGCCAGCGCCAGACCGAAATTCAAACCAAACTCAACCGCTACGCCCGCCTGCTCCTCGCCGGCCAGGACGACGAGGAAACCAGGAAACTCGAGGCCGAACTGGTCGCCCTCGACAAAGAAGTCGGCGGCCTGATGGATGGCGAGAAATTCGACCCCGCCGATTTCCGCAAACGCGTCGCCTTCAGCCAGAAAGCCCGCAAATATCAGGAACTCCTCGCCAAGGACGCCAGCGCCGAGGAGCTGGCCGCCGCCGAAAAGGAACTCGTCACCGGCGCCCCCGAGGGTTTCGACCTCAAGGAATTCAAGCAGGGCGTGGCCATGCAGGCCGAAATGCAAAAGGCCAGCGGGCTGCTCGAAGACTACATGGCCGCCGTCGGGGAAAAGGGCGACGCCGCCAAGGCCGCCGAACTCGCCAAGCAGGTCGAGGCGCTCAAACTCAAAAGCCCGGAACTCCTCAACCAGATCGCCTGGGTCATCCTCACCGAGGAATCCATCAAACACCGCGACACCAAACTCGCCGTCCAGCTCGCCCAACGCGCGGTGGACCTGAGTGAAGGCAAAGTCGCCGCCATCCTCGACACCCACGCCCGCGCCCTCTTCGACAACGGCCAGAAAGCCGAGGCCATCGCCCAGCAGAAAAAAGCCCTCGCCGCCGCCGAGGACGACGACACCAAGGCCGAACTCAAAGCGACGCTGGAGAAATACGAGCAGGCCAAGTGACGCGCTCCGACGGGCCGCGCCGCGACTCCTGAATCAGCCGGCGCCCCGAACCTACCGCCGCAGTGCCTTCGCGACCGCCTCGGTCCGCGAGCGGACCTGCAGCTTCTCGTAGATGCGGCGGATGTAGGTCCGCACCGTCTCGAAGCTGATGCCGAGCTTGTCGGCAATCTCCTTATACATGAAGCCCTGCGTCAGCAGGTCCAGCACCTCGCGCTCACGCTCGGCCAGATTCTGCGTCGGGTCCGGCGAGGCCGCCCGCGCCTGGAAGGATTGCGTCACCTTGCGCGCGATGTGCGCGGTCATCGGCGAACCGCCGCCCACGACCTCCTTGATGGCCTCCAGAATCTCCGCGCTCTTGGAGCGCTTGAGCAAATACCCCGCCGCGCCGGCCTGCAACGAGCCAAAGATGTTGTCGGTGTCCTCGTAGGCGGTGAGCATCACGACGTTGACGGCGGGCAGCAGTTCCTTGAGCCGGCGCACGCATTCGACGCCGTTCATGCCCGGCAGATTGATGTCCATGAGCACCACGTCCGGTTTGTCCTTCGGCAGGCCGGCGAGCGCGGTCTCCGCGTCGGCATACTGGCCGACGCAGGTGAACCCGGCGGCCCGGCCGATGACGCGGGCAAGCGTGCCGCGCAGGTCGGCATTGTCCTCGACGATGGCAACGGCGATGGGCATGGCGGAAGAGTGCCGGGTCAGGCCAGGTTGCGCAACGGCGCGGTGAGCCGCGCCAGCGAACCGCGTTCGGGCGCGGGTTCCAATTGGAAGGAACCGCCCACATCCTCCATGCGACGGCGCATGTTGCGGAGGCCGTTGCGACCCCGCGTCTCTGCGGTGGCGGCGTTCGCCGGTCCGCGGCCGTCGTCCTGCACTTCGATGACGAGCGCGCCGGCCTCGAGGCGCGCGCCCAGGCGGACGGCGGTGGCACCGGCGTGTTTGGCGACGTTGTTCAACGCCTCCTTGGCCACGAGAAACACATTGTGGCGGAAGTCCGGGGCAATTTCGACCGCGGGCAGATGCGGCGGCACCTCGAGGCGGCAGCGCAGGCCGGCCGCGCCCAGAAAATCCTGCGCGTATTTGCAGAGGTAATTGACCAGCCCCTCGAGCGTGTCGTTGGCCGGGTTGGCGGCCCAGACGATTTCGTCGAGCGCGTGCTGCGTCTCCGCGGCGGTCTTGGCAATCTGCCGCGCGTGCGTCGCCACCTCGGCGGGCTGCTCCTTGTCGTCCTCGATCAATTCGCCGAGCAGCGCCACGCGCGTGAGATTCGCGCCGAGTTGATCATGCAGGTCGCGGGCGATGCGGGCGCGCTCGCGCTCCAACGCCTCCTTCTGGCGGAGCCGCGCCACCTGGCGCTGGAGGCGTTGCGTGGAAATGAAATGCACGGTGCCCGCCACCGCGCCCACCGCCGCCAGCACGGCCAGCGTCAAAAACCACCAGGTCCGCCAGAACGGCGGCAGCACGGTGATGGCCAGCGCTGCGCCCGCCTCGTGCCACACGCCGTCCTCGTTGGCGGCGGTCACGCGGAAGCGGTATTGCCCGTGCGGCAATCGGGGGAAGCTCACCGAGCGAACGGCGCGCGGCTCGCTCCACGAGCTTTCATAGCCCTCGAGCTGATGCCGGAACAAGGTGCGCTCCGGCGCGCCGAGATTAAGACTGGTGAACTGGATTTCGAGCCGCTCCGTCCGCGCCGGCACGATGATTTCCGCCGGCAACGCCGCGCGCAACCCGTTGGTCAACTGCTCCCGCCCCTCGATGAGCACCGACTCGATGTTCACGGGCGGCGGATGGGTGTTCACGCGCAACCCGGCAGCGAGCACGCCCACCAGACCGTTCACCGTCGGGAACCACAGCCGCCCGTCCCGGGTCCGCGCCACCGCGGGTTGCGAGCCGACGGAACATTCGCTCGTCGGCAGGCCATCCGCCGAGTCGAACGCGCGGCACACAATCTTGCGCGCGCGACCGGCGGCGAAGTCCTCCAGCGCCGCCCGCGCCACGCGCATCAAACCCGCATTCGAGCCGATCCAGAAAAATCCCGCCTCATCCTCGGCCAGATAGGCGATGCCGTTGCTGGCGAGCCCGTCCGCGGACGTGAACCGCGTCCACCGCCCCTGGTGAAAGCGCGCCAGTCCGCTGCTGGTGCCCACCCACAACGCGCCCGCGCCGTCCGCCAGCAACGCCGTGATGGTGTCGCTCGGCAGGCCGTCGGCGGATTTGCGGAATTCCGCGAACCGCCCCTCGCGCAGCCGGCTCAACCCGCCCCCCTGCGTGCCCATCCACAACGCGCCCTCCGCATCCTCGGCCAGCGCCCGCACCGCGCCGCGCGCCAGCCCGTCCGCCGCCGTGTAACCGCGCCACGCCCGCCCGTTCCAGTGCGCCACGCCGTTCGGCGTGCCCACCCACAGGCCGCCCGCGCGGTCCTCCAGCAAGGCAAACACCTCGGGCGCGAACGCGAACACCGGCGCCACCATTTCAAACCGGTCCTGCACGCGCCGATACAACCCGCCGCCGCGCGTGCCGGCCCACAACTGCCCCGTGCGATCCGTGAGCACCGCCGAGACGTAGGGTGTGCCCAGGCCGCTCTCGAGATCGTAAATCCGCGCCGCGCCCTCCCGCCAAAAACCCAGCCCGCCACCCTGCGTCCCGAACCACAACCCGCCCGCCGGCTCCGCGCACACCGACTGCACCACCGCGCCGCGCGCCACCACCTGGAACCGGGGCCGTTTGACGCGATACAGCCCCCCGCCATCCGTGCCCACCCACAGGTTTTCCTCCCGGTCCACGTTCACCGACAGCACGCCCTCATGCCGCAGCGGCAGCTTCACCGCCTGCCCGTCCGGCCCGAACCAGAACGCGCCCGCGTTCAGCACCCCCACCACCAGCCGCCCCTCGGCGTCCTCGCAGGCGGAAGTGATCCGGGCGTTGGGCGCGTTGCTCCAGGGGTAGGCGGCAAACGCGCGTTCCCGCGTCGCGCCGCGCCAGAATTCGATCCGCCCCCCGCCAAACCGCCAGTAGCCGCCCCCCCGGCTCGCCAGCAAAAAATCCAGCGGCCCCGGCACGTTCGTCACCACGGCAAACGGCTCGAACGGCGAAACCACATTCGTCGAAAGCCCCAACTGCTGCCGGTCCGTGCCCACCCACACCGTCCCCTCCGCGTCCACGATCAACGCCCGGCACACGCTGAACGCGCCGCCGTCAATCACGTTGGGAATCCGCTGTCCGTCCACGTAGCGCCACAATTGCCCGTCCGCCGTGTAAAGCCACACCGCGCCGTCCGCGCTTTCCGCCGCCGCCACCAGCCGGCTCGCGCGGGAACCCTGCCCGATGCCCAGGCTCTCGACGCGCCCCTCGCGGATCACGGCCACACCGCCGGCATCCGTCCCCACCCACAGCCAGCCCCGCCGGTCCTCGAACAAATGCACCACCTGGCTGCTGGGCAGACCGGGCGTGTTGCTTTCATCAAACACCGTGAAGCGTTCGCCATCGAAGCGCACCAGCCCGTTCAACGTGCCCAGCCAGAGATACCCGTCGCGCCCCTGCATCACCGAGAACACCGAACTTTGCGGCAGCCGCTTCTGCGGCAGCCCCGTGTCCGTGCCCCACTGGTCCACGATGAACGCCTCCGCGCCGCCCCCCGCCAGCGCCACCGCCGGAACCGCCGCCGCCAGCAGCGCGACGCTGGCGGTGACAATCAGGAAATGGGGCGACACGCGCGGCATGGGATGGATCACGACGGACGGGCCAACTCAATACACCAGACCGGGCCACAGCCCCACAAAAAAACCGGCGCCGCCGCGCCACGGTCACGCCGCCGGCAGGCGAAGGGTGATGGTGGTGCCCGCCCCCGGCCGGGAACGCGCGGCAATGGTGCCATGATGCGCCTCGATGATGCGCCCCACAATCGCCAGCCCCAGCCCGGCGCCCTTCTGCTTGGTCGTGCGGAGGAAGGATTTGAACGCGCCCCGGCACTCCTCCTCGGACAAACCGCGCCCGGTGTCGGCGAACTCGATTTCCGCGCCGTCCCCGGCGGGCCGGGTGCGGATGGCAAGCTGGCCGCCATCCGGCATGGCTTCGATGGCGTTCAACGCGAGATTGAGGAACACCTGTTCGAGCTGCGTTTCGTCCGCCAGCACGCGCGGCGTGGCGGGGTCCGCCTCGAGCCGCCATTCGACGCGGGCGTTCCGGAGTTTGTGGCGCAGGAGCAGGCCAAGCTCCTCGATGACGGGCGCGAGCGCCACGGGGGCGAGCTGCGGCTCGGCGGTGCGGGACAGGGCCAACACCTGCTCCACGATGCGATTGAGGTGATCCATCTTTTCGCCGACGATGCGCGCGTCGGTGGCGCGCGGATCCTCCGGCGCAAACCGCAGGTCCAGCGAGTGGTAAAGCATCTTCATCACCGTGAGCGGATTGCGGATTTCGTGGGCCACCTCGGCGGCCAGCAGACCCAGCGCGGAGAGTTTTTCATTCTGGCGCAGGTGCTCCTCGACATCCACGACGCGTTCGTAAAGCCGCGCGCGCTCGAGGGCAATGGCCGACAGCTCGGCAAACAAGGTCAGGATGCGGATTTCGTCGTTGGAAAAACTATACGGCTGGCCGGTGTAAACGCTCAACGCGCCCAGCGCGCGCCCCCCGAGCACCAACGGCACACCCAGCAACGAAACCAGCCCCTCGCGCCGCGCCACGTCCACGTTCTGATACTGGCCGGCGCTCCGGACATCGGCGAGCTGCAGCGGTTTGCGGCGACGGACGACGACGCCGAGGAAACTGTCGTTGACGTTGAGCCGCGGTTTGTTGCGGTAGGCGTCGCCCGCGCCGTGGCAGGCCCGGAGATCAAGCCACTCGCCGGTCGCGTCCAGCAGCATCAACGAACAAACCTTGGCGCGCATCAGCTCCCGGGCCTCGCGGGTGATGGCGTTCAGGGCGTCGTCGAGATTCAACGCGGAGGCGATGGCGCGGCTGACGTGGGTGAGCGATTCGAAGAGCCGGGCCTTCTGGCGAAGCTGTTCGTAAAGCCAGGTGTTGCGAATGACCGCCGCCGCCTGGCGCGCGAGCTCCTGGAGCAGTTCCTGGTCGGCGGGGGTGAACGCGCCCGGCGTGGTGGCGTCCACGTTCAACACGCCGCGCACCTCGCCATGGACCTCGAGGGGCACCGCCAGTTCGGAGCGGATGTCCGGCGACACGGAGATGTAACGCGAATCCTGCGCGGTGTCGGCGATCCGCGCGGGCTGGCCGGTGCGCGCCACCCAGCCGGTGATGCCCTCGCCCACGCGCAGCCGCAGGCGTTTGACGTGGTCGGGCAGGCCAACGGCGGCCTGGATTTCGAGCTGGCGCGTGGCCGGGTTGACGAGCACCACGGAACCGCTGGTGGCCCGCATGGCGCGCACGGCCTCGGTGACGATGAGTTCGAGCGCCGCCTCGGGCTCGAGCGTTGAGTGCAGCGTCTGGCTGACTTGATACAGCAGCGCGAGCCGGTCGTGCCGGGCCTGCAGTTCGGCAAGGGCGTCACTCATGGCGGTTCAACGGAGGCGCTGGGTGAGCCAGGCGCCGGCCCCGGCAAACAAGGCGTTGGGCAGCCACGCCGCCAGCCAGGGCGGCAGCAAACCGCCGGTGCCCAGCGCCAGGCTGGATTGCTGGAGGAACAGGTAGGCAAAACAGATGAAGATGCTGCCGGCCACCCCCACAAAGACATTCCGCCGCCCGGCGGGCGCGCCAAACGGCACCGCTATCAGCACCACCACCAGGCACGTCCACGGCCCGGCCAGCCGCCCGTGAAGCATCGTGTGCAGCCGCGCATGGTCGCGCGCGGGCAGGTCGGGGTTGCGCTGGAAATAGGCCAGCAAGTCGGCCACGGGAATGTCCGTCTTGCGGCTCTTGAACGTCCGCAGCCGCGCGCTGATGCGGTGCTCGGCCCGGAACAGGTCGGGCGGCTCGGTGAAGTTGGTCATGGTCAGCACCGGCACGTCGGCCACCGGCATCTGGTAGCCGGCGCGGGGGGGGCGATGAAACGTGCGCGCCTCGGCGAACGTCCACGCCCCGTTGGTGAACCACGCGCGGGCCGCGAACAGCCACCATTCGCCGTCCGGCCCGCGCCAGTTGACCTGCGGCTGCCGCATTTCGCCGGTGACCAGATGAAACGCGCCCACCTGCCAGTAACGGCGCTCGCCGGGATTATCGAGGCCAAGGTGCGTGACTTCGACGCGCCGGGTGTCATCGCCCGCCAGCACCGCCTCGGCGCGGTCATCGGTGGCGGGGACAACCCATTCATTGACCACCAGCAGCGACAGACTGAGCACGGCGCCGACGGCCCAATACGGGGCACACAACCGCCACACGCCGATGCCCGCGGCGCGCATGGCCGTCAGTTCATGATGGCGCGCGTGCTGGGTCAGCGCGTAGAGCAGCGCCAGCAGCAAGGCGGCGGGCAGGATGAACGACAGCAATTGCGGCGTGCTGAGAAGGTAATAGTGAAGAATCGCGCCCCAGCCCAGGCCGTTGCGCTGGAACGCGGGCAGCTCGGCAAACAGGTCGAACGCGATCCAGAAAACCAGGAAGCCCCCCAGACACACCGCGAGCGGCACCAGCAGCTCACGGAGCAGGTAGCGGTCGAGGAGGCGCATCGCGCCGCGAAGCTAACCCGCGCCGGGCGCGGGCTTCAAGCTTGGCGGGGGAACCGCCCGGAACCGCCGGACCGCGGCCGCGCAAACCGAAAATCCCGCCCCGGTTGGCCGGAGGCGGACGAAACCGGTGGAAGCGGGACCACGCCTTACCCGTCCCCCGCAAACCCGACGGCTCCGTTCCCCGAAGGCGTAGGCCGCTGCGGCATTGCGCGGGGCGGGGCAGTGGGGTATTAACTGCGCGCCCCGCGCGGGGCCTGTCTGTCATGAATCGAAACGCGAAAATTTACCTGATCACATCGCTGGTGCTGGTGGGGCTGGGGCTGGTGGCGGTGTTGACCCAACTGACCGAGAAGCTGCCGGTGCTCTTTGTGCCCTTTCCTGTGGGGGCGGTGTTCTTCGGGCTGTTTCTGGTGTCCGCGTTTCTGGGCCGCGAAGCAGAGCAGTTCACCAGGGAAGAACGCGAAAAAGCCCGGGCGGCCGGGCTGGATGCCGGCAAGCACTGAGCCGTAACGATGCCTTGGAAAGGGCGGCGCAGGCCGCCGACTCGCGACTTGGAGGGCTTGGGCGGCCCGCCGAAACCCTCGTCGCACGACGCTTTTCGCGCTTTTCGGCTCCGGTCGGCGCGACCCAACGCTGAGGAACGAAATGGTCGGCGAGCCGCCGGGCCGCGCACGCGGGCCGCGCACGCCTGCGCAACGACATCTTTCCGGCTGCGTCAGCCTTGATTCATCCCGCCGCCTCGCCAGAACGCCGCGCATTCTTTTGGGTGGGGTGCGACTCCACCACTCGCGGGTGGCATCGCACCGCCGCAGCCCGCATCCAGACGCTTCGCAAAGCCGGACGAGGACACCAACGCCTGGTCCGGCAGCGGCACGCCGGTTTGGGAACCCGTGCAAACGAAGGCCCCCGCCCGGGGTTTTACGCCCAAGCGGGGGCCGAAGTGGGGGATGGGAGTTCGCCACGCTCTCTTTCCCGGGCCGACATTAGGCGCCTCGTGGGCTGCCGGCTTCCCGACGCTATTCTCCACGGCAAGCGGAGTCACCGGCCTCGTAGCAGGGCCGTCCAGCGCGTTGCCGCCGCTGGATTTCGAGTGAGGCTTTTCAGCCCGCTTCGACTGGTGGTTGCGCCACCGGCCTGCGAACCAGGCCAAGACACGGCTGTGATGCTCTTTCCGCGTCTTGACCACTTGGTCCGGGACGGCCACCGCTTTTGGCGGTGCGTTGGCCCGCGACCACGGGTCTCGCCTCTTAACTCTCAGGTTGCCTTTCGTTTCACAGTCCAGCGGTGCCGTTTTTAGCATCGCCGGCTCGCGGAAGGTTTTCACGGAGCCTGCCCAGCTCCCGTGTCCTCCCCGGTGCGTGCGCTCTTTTTGTCCCGCCTTTCGGCGTCTTTCTTTGGCGAACCATCCTGCGATGGCCGCCTGAGTCGCCCGCCCGTGCTGATACACAGTAGCAACCATTACCCCCTGGGTAACTGCGATTCGCCCGGACCCGAAACCAGCCCGGACTACTTGACCCGGCTCGAAGCGGTTTCTCATCGCCTCTCGCCGCCAAGTTCCTTGTTCGCGGTTACTGACGGCGCGCGAACGCCGCCAGAGGAACTGGTGAATCCTGCCTCCGACCTCAGGTGTATTTCAACCTGCCGCCTGAGGGGCCGGGGCAACCAGCCTGCCCCCGCCTTTCCCCGGTCACCCGGGATTATCCTCGAACCGCTCACCGGCGAACTTGCGCCCTCCGACTTTGCGATCCGGTTCTTTCAATGAACTGGTGTCAGGTTATCACGGAGCGTCGCCTTGACCACATTTTGTTATCCACCAGGTTGTTCACGGACGGCGGAATGGGCGATGCGGTTGAACCCTCGGAAACCCGCGACAAAAGCAGCGTTTCATCACCATGTCCCGTGTTTATTCACAGCCACCCCGGCGCGGCAAATACCGGCGTGGATAAGTTCACCGTCGCAGACATGGAGAATTTCGGGCAGTCCACGCCTCCCGCCGACAAAGTCGGCGTGAACCGGCGCAATCCTCGCGCCGGTCAACCGATGACTTCCGCCCGGCGCAGTTGTTTGAGCAGCAAATCGCTCAGGTCCGTGTTCGACGCGGCCAGGAAATAATTCATGCCGCGGGCCTGGCAGTATTCGCGGAGGCGCCCGCAGAAGTTTTGCACCGTTTGTTGGTAATGCTTCAGGCGGAACTTGCCGAAGGTGACTTCCCGGGTGTCGCCGGTCTCGGCGTCCACGAGGCGCAGGTCGCCGAAGGTGGTTGGCTCCAGTTCCTCGGGCGCGAGAATCTGGACGACGTCCACCTGGAAACCGCGGCCAATGAGCGCACTCAGGCCGGCTTCGTAACCGGCGGGATCGAGGAAATCGCTGAGCACGACCGCGAGGCCGGCCTGCCGGGCTTCGAGCGCGCCGCGGCGGACGGACTCGTTGAAACTTGCCGCGCCACCGGCCTGGAGGCGGGCGAGGTTTTGGAGAAACTGGAGCGAACTCTTTTTGCCGCGCACGCGCGAAAGGGCGTTGGCGATAGCCGATTGCCGATGGCCAATAGCCGCGGGTTCAGAACCCGGAGTGCGGAGCGCGGAACGCGGAACATCGGACGTGCCCGCGGAGTTTTGTTCCGCGTTCCCCGTTCCGCGTTCCCCGCTGGGGAAGACGTTCACGCTCACCCGGTCGAAGCCGCAGAGGGCGATGTAACCGATGGCGGCGGCAACCTGGCGGGCGAAGTCGAATTTGCTTGGGTGGCCGTGCGCCAGCACCTCGCCGAAATTCATGGACTCGCTGGCGTCGAGGAAGATGCGGACGGGCAGTTCGCGCTCCTCCTCGTAGAGCTTGAGAAAGAGGCGGTCCAGGCGGCCGTAGAGATTCCAGTCAAGGTAGCGGAAATCGTCGCCGGGGACGTAATTGCGGTGGTCGGCGAACTCGACCGATTGCCCGCGCGCCTTGCTGCGGCGTTCGCCCCTGGCGCTGCTCTTGGCGCGGCGGGCGGCGAGCAACTGGAATTGCTCGAGCTGGCGCAGAAGTTCGGGCGTGAGGAGGGGCATGAGTCAGGGCGAGGATGGAGGATTGCAGATGGAGAATAGTGCGCCCCCTTCAGGGTCGGGGAATATTTGCGATGGCCTAACCGTGGGTTGGCACCCACGGCTATTCGTGTTCATCCGCGCCGCGGATGAGGAGGGGCCGGCACGCCGCGCCGCGAGCAACGGGAATTGCTCGAGCTGGCGCAGAAGTTCGGGGGTGAAGAGAGTCATGGAAAGATTAACGCAAAGGCGCAAATGGGCAAAGCTGCGAATGTAACCACCGAGAAGCGGAGGGTGCAAGTCAGGGGGATGGATGTCAGGGGAATGAAGACCGGGCCGGGACAATTCCCATTCCAAATTCCTCTGACCTTCATTCCCCTGACCTCATCCCGCGTTGGATGTTCGGCTGGGATTAAATTGGCGGGACGCCCGCCCTCACCCTGACCCTCTCCCCCGGGGAGAGGGAATGGCGGGCGGACGTGCGTGGGTGATTCAGGAGTCGAAATGGCTGTCACCGTCGGCTGATGGCTCGTCGGAGAAAACGAACGAACGACGAGCGACGCCCGATGGCTCAACATACGGCGGAGGATTCTCCCTCTCCTGGGGGAGAGGGCCGGGGTGAGAATTCTCCCAACCAGAAGTTCGCGCTTTGAACCCCCGAACCGCAGCGCCGACGCCGTAGTGGGACAGGCGTCCCGCCTGTCCGGTGAGGCGTCCATTGGGTGTGAGTCCAGCGCGAGTTTGGCGGCGCCACCGGACAGGCAGGATGCCTGTCCCACTACCGGGTTCGGGGTGAGGGCGGGCGCGGACACCAACTCAACACGCCGCGCCGCGAGCAAATGGAATTGCTCGGGCTGACGCAGCAGTTCGGGGGTGAGGAGAGGCATGGGAGTTAACGCAAAGGCGCAAAGGGGCAAAGACGCAAAAGATGTTGTGTTTCATGCATAGTTCGCATGAATCAAGCGTGGACCATTCGCCAGAAAGTCTCGAATCTCATCGCGCCGGGCAGCCACCTCGTCTGCCAACGCGTTGGGGTTGTCCGCCCGCAAAATCGGCAGCACATGCCCGTTACCAGCGGCGTGCCTTTTGAATATTGGAATATGCTCAACAGCCTTCTCCCACACGGACCATTGGCCGCCATTGCCATTCCCGACTAAAAAATCCAACACAAGAATGATTTTGGTCATGCAGGCCAAATCAAGGACGCGTTGAAGACGTGAAGCTGACTCGTTGACAAGATTCTCGAATTGTTGGCGCTGTTGTTGACCTGCTACGCCCTGCAGATCTCTCGGCCTCAGTGTCGGGGCGGACATCAAGTCTACATGCGCCATGCCTTGTCGGAAGGAACGACTAATCTGGAAACCAGCAGGCGCCAGTCTGTTAAACCATTTGTGCGGCCCAGGTTCGGGAAGATCGAAATAATGTAATAATCGTGTGGTCAATGCGCAGGCATCCAGTCCGGTGCGCCAGTTTCGACCTTGTTCGAACTCCGTGCATGAAGGATTGAGCGCCAACGTCAGCACATCTGCCCGACGAATATCGCCAAAGAACGGAACCGGATAGAAAACCGGCGCTTCGTGATTCGGCGGAAACAAATCGTGATTGCATGCACAATCTCGCTCGAACTGCATCATCTCCTCCCGAACTAGGTCAACAATCGGATTCGGCATTAGAGTTCCTCCCGAATTTGGTGGAGGGCTTCCGCAGCCTGCTTGCGCAGTTCGGTCCACTGATCCTCCGGCTTCTTTACAATCAATTTTCTGAGCACGAGACTTTGCGGGTCGTCGTCAATCGCGAGGTCGGGCTTGCCGGCAAAGCCAGCGAAGAATCTTTCAACCCCGTGCTTTGTTGCGGTTGAACGCGCGTATTCGGCACCAGCGGCGGACCAGAGCGTCAGTTCACAAGGCGTTTCACGCAGTTTGGTAAGCGCTTCGACGACGCCGGGCAGGAGTTCGCCTTCCTCGTCAATGAGGGTTAAGTCCACGTCTATGCAAACATTGAGCATGACCTTGCGCCTTTGCCCCTTTGCGTCTTTGCGTTAAGCCGCCACCGCTTCCACCGTTTTCGGCACTTCTTTGATGACCTGGGCAATGACGTGATTGGTGGTGATGCGTTCGGCTTCGAAGTCGGGGATGAGGCGGTGGCGCATGGTGATTTCAGGGTTTGGGTTTGTCGCGGAGAGCCAGCGCTTCCTCCGGAGCTTCGACTTTCGGGAGCGAGGACTGTTGATATTGCCGCTCAATTTCGGCGCAGCGGTGGATTTGCGGTTCAAACTGCTTTTCCTCCTCCTTGAGCAAGGCAAAGAAGCGGTCCAAATCGTGACCGCTCTCGGCCGTCATCTGGTGACGGATGTCGCGGATTTCCTGGATGGCGATGTCTGGTTTCATATTTCGTCCGGGTTCTTGCCCAGTAATTCCAGCGGCGTGACGAGCCACGGCGTGTGCAAGCCGAGCCGGTTGTTGACCAAGTGAATGTGACCGGCCTTGTTGGCATTGGCAAGGTGCGCGCAATTCCACGTCACAAGGAAGTCGCATTTGTGGAACGATGCCAGCGCCAAGTGCAGCGCGTCGCCGAAAGGGTCACGGGGCATGACCATTTCCATGAGATACACCGCCACGATGGCCTTGATTTCGTCCGTGCTCTCATAGGCGGGCAGCGACCGGGCAAGCTCCAAAGCCGCCGCCCTGTGCGGCTTGTTGCCCCGGTTCAACTCCACCAGCGTGGCGCCGCTGGTGAACATGGCGCTGTCCACCTTGCATACCTCCCAAAACTCGCGGGTCCAGTTCCTGCGGGCGACAATCTCCGGCTGCGGCCGCTCGTCGTAGTAGAAGCTGAAGATCGAGGTTTCGAGATAGACCTTTTTCATGCCCCTTTGCGTCTTTGCGTTAAGCCGCCACCGCTTCCAGCGTCTTCGGCACTTCCTTGATCACCCGATCAATGACGTGGTCGGTGGTGAGGCCTTCGGCTTCGGCTTCGAAGTTGAGGATGAGGCGGTGGCGCAGCGCGGCGTGGGCGATGGCCTGGATGTCCTCGAAGCTGACGTTGAAACGGCCATGCGCGAGGGCGCGGACTTTGCCGGCAAGGAGGAGGGTTTGCGCGCCGCGCGGGCTGCTGCCGAAGCGGAGGTATTGATTCGCAATGGCCACGGCGGTCTTGGTCTTGGGATGCGTGGCGAGCACGAGGCGCACGGCGTAATCCTGCACATGCGACGCCACGGGCACTTCGCGGACGAGCTTCATGAGTTCCATCAGACGGTCGCGGTCGAGAATTTTGCTGGTGGTCTGCTTCGCACCGCTCGTGGTGCGGGTCATGACTTCGGACAGTTCAGCGTGCGTCGGGTAGCCGACGATGAGCTTGAAGAAGAAGCGGTCCAGTTGCGCCTCGGGCAGCGGGTAGGTGCCTTCCTGGTCAATCGGGTTTTGCGTAGCCAGGACGAAGAAGGGCTCGACGAGCTTGCGGATTTCGCCGCCAGCGGTGACCTGCTTCTCCTGCATGGCCTCGAGCATGGCGGACTGGGTCTTCGGGGTGGCGCGGTTGATTTCGTCGGCAAGGACGAGGTGCGCGAAGATGGGGCCGCGCTGGAACTGGAATTCGCGGCGGCCACCGGGCGTTTCCATGACGAGGTTGGTGCCGAGGATGTCGGCGGGCATCAGGTCGGGCGTGAACTGGATGCGGCTGAAGCTGAGATCCAGCACTTCGCCAAGGGTGCGGACGAGGAGCGTCTTGCCGAGGCCGGGGACGCCCTCAAGCAGCACGTGCCCGCCGCCGAACAGGGCGATAAGCGTGCTGTCCACGATGGATTCCTGCCCGACGAGGACCTTGCCGATCTCGGCGCGGAGGGCGGTGTAGGTGGTGCGGAATTGGGCGATTTGGGCTTCGGTGCTCATGGGGTTGGTGAAAGTGTGGGTGCGTCAGACGCGTTCAATCGGTTGCGTGAGTGGATGGGTGGGTAGTCGGGGGTGATGCTGGGGGAAGGGTTGCGGGGTGGGGCCGCAATTTCAACCCGAAATCCCGACGACCGCCAACCCAGCCTTGTCGCGGAAGCGCGGCGCAATAACACTGTCGCCATGCCGACACGCACTTTGATCAAACACGCCCTGGCCGCCACCGAACCGCGCGAGCAGGTTCTGCTGGGCGGCTGGGTCCGCACACGGCGCGACAACAAGGGCTTCAGCTTCCTCGAACTCAACGACGGCTCCTGCCTGGCCGGCATCCAGGTGGTCGCCGATGCGGGCATCCCCGGTTACGAGCGGATTGCCGAGTTCACCACCGGCGCGTCGGCGATGGTGGAGGGCGCGCTGGTGCCGTCGCCGGCGGCGGGTCAGAAATGGGAGGTGAAGGCCGCCGCGCTCCGGCTCATTGGCGGCGCGGACGCGACGTATCCGCTCCAGAAAAAGGGGCACACGCTGGAATTCCTCCGCACCATCGCGCATTTGCGGCCGCGCTCGAACCTGTTCGGCGCGGTGTTCCGCACCCGCAGCCGACTGGCCTGGGCGGTGCATGAGTTTTTCCAGCGCCGCGACTTTGTTTACGTCCACACGCCGATCATCACGGCGAGCGACTGCGAGGGCGCGGGCGAGATGTTCCGCGTGACCACGCTCAAGGGGAACATTGACGAGCAGCCGACGACCGACTTTTTCGGCAAGCCGACCTACCTGACCGTGAGCGGCCAGTTGGAGGGCGAAACTTTCGCTTGCGCGCTGTCGAACATCTACACGTTCGGCCCGACGTTCCGCGCGGAGAACTCGAACACCGCCCGCCACGCCGCCGAGTTCTGGATGATCGAGCCGGAGATGGCGTTCTGCGATCTGCAGGGCGACATGGACCTGGCGGAGGAGTTTATCAAGGCGCTCGCCAAATACGCGCTGGAGCATTGCGCGGAGGACCTCGCGTTCTTCGGCAAGTTCGTGGACAAGGGGCTGCACGAGCGGCTCAAGTTCGTGGTCGAGCGGCCCTTTGTGCGCGTGCCGTATCGCGAGGCGGTGGACATTCTGTTGCGCAGCGGGCGGAAATTCGAGTTTCCGATCGCGCATGGCCAAAACCTGCAATCCGAACACGAGCGCTTCCTGACCGAGGAGCATTTCAAATCGCCCACCACGGTCTTCAACTACCCGCGCTCGCTCAAACCGTTCTACATGCGCGTCAACGACGACGGCGAAACGGTGACGGCGATGGACGTGCTGGTGCCGGGCATTGGCGAGGTCATCGGCGGCGCGCAACGTGAGGAACGGCCCGCCATGCTGGCCGAACAAATGCAGCGGCATCAGCTCAACCCGGACGATTACTGGTGGTATGCGGACCTGCGGAAATACGGCACCGTGCCGCACGCGGGTTTCGGCCTGGGCTTCGAGCGGCTCATCATGTTCCTGACGGGCGTCAGCAACATCCGCGACGTGATTCCTTTCGCCCGAACGCCGGGCAATGCCGAGTTCTGATGCGCTTCCCCTGAACCGCCCCCCGGCGCGGGCGGGGCGGAACTCACAGGCCGGCCAGCCATTCCACCGCGTAGGCGGGCAGGCGCACCTCCCGGTTCCGTCCGATCGCCTCCCATTTCCGCGCCGCGACGGCGTTCGGCAGCCGCACAGTGACCGCGTTGGCCGTGAGGTTGTGCAGGCAGAGCATGCGGTCGCGGCCATCCGCCGTTTCGCGCACCACGCCAAACACCGCCGGCCCCACGTCCAGCACTTGCTGGGCGGCGTGCGGCGCGAACGCGCGGTGCGCCCGGCGCAGGGCGAGCAGATCGCCAAAACGGTGGAACACCAGCCAGCGCAGCGAGCCGGGTTCGGCCAGTTCCGCCGCCAACTCGGCGCGGTTGAATTTTTGGCGGTTGATGCGGCGATGGATGCCCGTGGCCAGCGCGGCGGCGCGGTCGTTGCGCGAGCCGAAGAGCGAGTGAAAGTAAATGCCCGGCATTCCTGCCAGTGCCAGCATGATGGCCTGCGCCACCAGAAAGCGGTCCACCTGCACGGCTGGCGGCTCATTCGCCGCCGGATCGTTCACCGCGTCGAAATACACGATGTTCATCTCATACGGACTGCGCGAGCCGTCCGGGTTGTGCTTTTCGCTGATGAACCCGCCGTGGGCGCGGCAACGGGCGACGAGGAAATCCATTTCCGCCTCGGACAGAAGGCCGCGCGCCGGGTTCAGCCCGATGCCGTCGTGGGAGGCGAGAAAGTTGAAGAATGTCGCACGCGGGGACGGGGTGCGCAGCGTGGCGGCCCAGCGGGTGAGATGCGTGCCGTCGCCGCGCAACAGCGCGTGCAGCACCAGCGGCGGCAGCGCGAAGTTATAGACCAGTTGCGCCTCATTCGTGCCATCGCCGAAATACGAGAGGTTGTCCGCGTGCGGCACGTTGGTTTCCGTGATGAGCTGGACCTGCGGCGCAACCTCGTCGAGCACCGCCCGGAACAGTTGGATGACGGCGTGCGTTTGGGGCAGATGGATGCAGGTGGTGCCGACTTCCTTCCCGAGATACGCGATGGCATCCAGCCGGATGAACCGCGCGCCCTGCCGGACGTAAAGCAGCAGCGCGTCCAGCAACGCCAGCAGCACGCGCGGATTTTTCACATTCAAATCCGCCTGGTCGGCGCTGAACGTGGTCCACACCTTCTCCGGTCCGCGCGCCGTCGGGAACGCCGTCAACAACGGCAACGCCCGCGGCCGCACCACCCGCGACAAGTCGGGTTCGCCCGTCACGGTGACGAAGAAATCGCGGAACGCCGGTTCGTCCCGCAGGAAACGCCGGAACCAGTCGCCCTGCGTCGAGGCATGGTTGAAAACCGCGTCGAACATCAGATCAAAGTGCGGACGAAACCGGGCGATGTCCGCCCAGGTGCCGTATTCGGGCGCGACCGCGAAAAAGTCCTTCACGGAAAAACCGTCGTCCGAACTCCACGGGTAGAACGGCAGCAGATGCACGCCGCTGACGAGGCCATGCAGATGTCGCTGGCAGAATTCGGCCAGCGTGCGCAGCGGCGCGACGCCCGGCTCGGTGACCTGGTCCGGGTAGGTGATCAGCAGGGCGTCGCGCTGGCTGAACCGGCGGCGGCGGGCCGGGCCGGACGGTGGCGGAAGGCGGGCCCGGAGTTCGGCCCGCAGCGGCCCGGCGGCCGCCGCGCCGTAGAGCCGCGCCAGCAGGGCTGCGAGGCGGTTCGTTTTCATGGGGTGGCGCCCCGCGGGCGACGCCCACGCTGGCCCGTTGCGGCTTCCGGCGCAACCCGCCGTTGCGCCCAATTTTTTCTCGCCATGCCGGACCGCCCGGCCAGACTGCGCGCCTTCAAATGAACGAGCAAATCGTCATTCTCGATTTCGGTTCGCAATACACGCAGGTCATCGCGCGGCGCATCCGCGAGTGCAACGTGTATTCCACCATCCTGCCCTATAACACGCCCGCCAAGGAAATCGCCGCGCTGCAGCCAAAAGGCATCATTCTTTCCGGCGGCCCGTCATCGGTTTACGCCCAGGGCGCGCCGCTGCCGGACAAGGGCATCTTCCAGCTCGACGTGCCCGTGCTCGGCATCTGCTTCGGCGTGCAATTGCTCGCCCATTTTCTCGGCGGCAAGGTCGAGAAAGGCCCCAAACGCGAATACGGCAAGGGCACGCTCACCGTGTTGGACCCGAATTGCGCGCTGTTCGAGGGATTGCCCGCGTCGTTGCAGGTCTGGAATTCGCACGGCGACAAGCTCACGCGGCTGCCCAAGGATTTCACCGTCGTCGCGACCACGGAGAATTCCGATTACGCCGCCATCGAACACAGCGCGAAGCAATTCTTCGGCATCCAGTTTCACCCCGAGGTGGCGCACACCCCGCGCGGCAAGGAGATCATTTCCAACTTCGTCCACCGCGTCTGCGGCTGCGGCCGGAACTGGACGATGCGCAACTACATCGAGCAGGCCGTCGAGGGGATCCGCGCGCAGGTCGGCACGGAGCGCGTCATCCTCGGCCTGAGTGGCGGGGTGGATTCCAGCGTGGCGGCGGCGTTGCTGCACAAGGCCATTGGCGACCAGCTCACCTGCATCTTCGTCAACAACGGCCTGCTGCGCGCGCGGGAGGCGGAAGTGGTGCAGGAGGTGTTTGGCCGGAACTTCAAGGTGAAGCTGCAATACGAGGATGCCACCCGGCTGTTCCTCAAGAAACTCAAGGGCGTGACCGACCCGGAGCAGAAGCGCAAGGTCATCGGCCGGACGTTCATTGACGTGTTCGAGGCCGCCACCCGGCGCGCGGGCAAGGCGAAGTTCCTGGCGCAAGGCACGCTTTACCCCGACGTCATCGAGTCCGTGCCCATCGCCGGCAATCCCGCCGCGATGATCAAGAGCCACCACAACGTCGGCGGCCTGCCGAAGGGGATGAAGTTCAAACTCGTCGAGCCGCTGCGCTGCCTGTTCAAGGACGAGGTGCGCGTGCTCGGCCTCGAACTCGGGTTGCCCAAGGAAATCGTCTGGCGCCAGCCCTTCCCGGGACCCGGCCTCGCCGTGCGTTGCCTGGGCGAAATCACCGGGGAAAAACTCCGCATTGTGCGCGAGGCGGACGCCATCGTGGTCGAGGAGATGAAAGTCAACGGGCTTTACCACAAGATTTGGCAGAGCTTCGCCGTGCTGCTCCCGTGCCGCAGCGTCGGCGTGATGGGCGATGAGCGCACCTACGACTACACCATTGCCATCCGCGCCGTGGAATCACAGGACGGCATGACCGCCGACTGGGTGAAGCTGCCCTACGACATTTTGGAGAAGCTCGCCACGCGCATCATCAACGAAGTGAAGGGCGTGAACCGCTGCGTCTTCGACATCACCAGCAAGCCGCCGGGGACGATTGAGTGGGAGTGAACCGGGGTCGGCCCGGCTGCGGGACGGTTTTGCCGCGTGGCCAGCTCAACCGTCGCGAACACGGTGCGGCCCGGGCCGGGAACGGGACCCGGCGGGGAGGGGTTCCGCGCGGTAATCACTTTGACCCGCCGGGGAGTTTGTTTTTAACCTGCCCGGCCAGTGACGCAGCGGGCGGCGTCGGTCCGGGCGGGATTGCCCGCAACCGCCCGAGCGATGGCCGCCTGATCCAATCAAAACATGGCAATCCTAGTTAAACCTGACACCAAAGTTCTCGTGCAAGGAATCACCGGCGAATTCGGGGCCCGGCACGCCAGACTCTCTCTGGAATATGGCACCGCCATCGTCGCCGGCGTCACCCCCGGCAAGGGCGGCCAGGTCTTCGAGCACCACGGCGTGAAGGTGCCCGTCTTTGACACCGTGAGTGAGGCGGTGCGGCAGACCGGGGCGACGGCGAGCGCGGTGTTCGTGCCGCCCGCCTTCGCGGCGGACGCGATTCTCGAAGGCGTGGACGCCGGGCTGGAGCTGGTGGTCGCCATCACCGAGGGCATCCCCGTGCGCGACATGATCCGGGCCAAGCAGGCGATGGCGGGCAGCCGGACGCGCCTGATCGGGCCGAACTGCCCCGGCATCGTCACCCCCGGCACGGGCCGGGATTCGCACGGCGGCTGCCGCATCGGCATCGCCCCCGGCTACATTCACAAAAAGGGCCACGTCGGCGTCGTCTCGCGCTCGGGAACGCTGACCTATGAAGCGGTGTGGCAGCTCACTTCGCGCGGGGTCGGCCAGAGCACCTGCGTCGGCATCGGCGGGGATCCGGTCAACGGCACGTCGCACCTCGACGTCATCAAACTCTTCATGGCCGACCCGGAAACCACCGGCATCATCATGATCGGCGAAATTGGCGGCACGGCGGAGGAGGAGGCGGCGGCGTGGATCAAACAGCACGGCACCAAGCCGGTGGCCGGGTTCATCGCGGGGGCGACCGCGCCGCCCGGACGGCGCATGGGCCACGCGGGAGCCATCGTCAGCGGCGGCCAGGGCACGGCGGCGGCGAAGATCGCGGCATTCAAGGCGGCGGGCATCGGCGTCGCCCCGACGCCGAGCGACATGGCGGAAACGCTGTTGAAGCTGATGTGAACCGGGGGACGTGATGCGTGCGGCTCACGCATCACGCGTCGCGCAATCATGTCCCTCCTGGATTTCATCCTGAATCTCGCGGGGCTGCTGCTGTGGATCAGTTGGCGGAACCAGCCGCACGACCCGGCGGTGACGGCCCGCCCGGCGACGCTGCCGGGCACGTTGCGCCGGGCGGAACCGGTTCGGGCGCGGCGCTGGCAATTCCTGGCGGCGTTGGGGGCATTACTGGTGGTCCGCGCGGTGGCCTATTACTGGGTGGGCGGCGCGCTGGGCCAGGTGCAAATCATCCACCTGGGGGTGCTCGCGCTGCCGTTCCGCTGCGACCTGTTCTGGAGTCGAATGCTGCCGGGTTCTTTCCTGAGTTTTGCGGACATGTGGCTGACCTACTTCGCGTGGCTGCTCCTGTTCTCGCTGGTGCCGTCCGCCGGCGGGGACCCCGGTCCGGGTCAGCGGCTGGTGCGGCTGCAACTCGGGCGGGTGGCCCGCTGGCCCCGCTGGTTGCGCGTCGCCCTGCCCTTTTTGGTCGCCGCGCTGGCATGGCTGGGTCTGGCCCCGGCGCTGGCATGGCTGGGCGTGATTCCCGGAGCCGCAGGCCTGGGCGTGCGGGCGCAACAGGCGGTGGTCATGGGGCTGGGCGGCTACCTGCTCTGGCAGCCGGCGGTGGTGTGCGTGCTGGTGCTGCATCTGCTGGACACACACGTTTATCTCGGGGCGCACCCGTTGTGGGGTTTCGTGGGGGGGGTGGGGCGATGGTTGCTGCGCCCGCTGCGCTGGTTGCCGTTGCGATTCGGGCGGATGGATTTTGCGCCCGTGGCGGGCCTGGCGCTGGTGTTCCCGCTGGGCCGGCTGCTGGAGGACCAGACGTGGGGGCTGCCGGCGCTTTACCGGCGGCTGCCACTTTGACCGGGCGGGGGAAACAGGACGCGCACTTCGGCGCCCTTGCCCGGCTCGCTGGAAATTTCCAGCCGGGCCCCGTGCAATTCGCAAATCCGCCGCGCAATGATCAGGCCGAGGCCCGCGCCCTGTTGTTCGCGGGTGCGGCGGCCAAATTGCATGTAGGCTCCGATGCTGGCAATCTGCTCCGGCGTGAGGCCCGCGCCGCCGTCGGTGATGCTCAACCGGGGCCGACCAATCTCGTCGAGGTGCAAGGCGACCTCGATGGCCGTGCCCGGCGGCGAGAATTTGGCGGCGTTCTCCACGCACTCATGCACCAGTGTGGCCAGATGCCCGGCGGTCATCGGCAGGGTGGCGGGGACCAGCTTCAGCCGCAAATCCGCCTCCCGCCCGGCGGCCTGCGCGACCTGCCGCGCCTGCCCGCCAATGACCGCTTCCGCGTCCGGCAGCGTGGCGGCGCGGAGCGCGGCGGCCTGGGCCGGGTCCGCCGCTGCGATTTCCAGGCGCACGTAGGTGAGGAAGTGGTTCACCAATCCGAGCAGGCGCAGCGTCGAGGCCTTGATGGTGCCGCCCATTTCGGCGATTTCCGCCGGGCTGAGGGAGTCCGCCGCCGTTTCCAGCAGTTCGGCGTAGGGCAGCATCCCGTTCAAGGGCGTGAGCATTTCGTGCGGCAGCATCAGGCTGATGTTGTCCCGCAGGGCGGTGAGGCTGGCTTCCGCCTGTTCCCGGGCGAGGCGGGCCTTCTTAAGCCGAGCCTCGACCGCCGCAAAAAGCGCGTCCAGGGTGAACGGTTTGGGGAGGTAATCGTCCGCCCCCAGTTCCATGCCGTGCCGCATTCCTTCCGCGTCGGCCATGCCGGTCATCAAAATGAACGGAATGCCGGCTGTCTTGGGATCCTCGCGCAGCCGCGCCAGTGCCAGATAACCGTCCACCCGCTCCATCCGCACGTCGCACAAGACGAGGTCCGGCAACTCCCGGCGGGCCATCTCAATGCCGGTCGCACCGTCGGCGGCTTCCAGCACGAGATAACCCCGATCCGTCAGCGCCATGCGGACCATCTCGCGCAACCATTCCTCATCATCAATGACCAGCAGTTTGGCGGGGGGGGAAGTGTCCATGCGCGTCGGCGGAAGAATAGTTCCGAGTGCCCGGCTGTCTAGCCCGCAATGCACCCCGGCGCGGCGGTCCCGCACCGGACGCGGCTTTCGCCCGCAACGGCGGCCCGCCCGATGGGCTGCGCCCTGGCCCGATGGCCCAATGCGGCGCGGAATCCGTGCTTGACCCTCCCCCCGACCGCCCCTACCGTTCGGGCGATGTTCGGCCCCGTCCGCCAGGTCAACCTGCTTGTAGCGCTGGTAATTCTTGCCCGCGCCAGCGGGGAGTCTTGTCGAGGCTGAACACGCCATTTGACAAAAACCCACGGCTGGCAACGGTCGTGGGTTTTTTGCCTGTCCGCCCCACGCCACCGGCCTACAAAAACAGAAAGCAACATGAGCAAGACCGCATCCGTGAAGTCCCGCAAACCCGCCGCCAAAGCCGCATCCGGCAAGGTCGGCCCCCTGATGGCCGGCTGCGACATCCTGGTGAAAGCCCTCGAACGCGAAGGCGTCGAGGTCATCTTCGCCTACCCCGGCGGGGCCAGCATGGAAATCCACCAGTCCCTGACCAAGTCCACCATCCGGACCATCCTGCCCCGACACGAGCAGGGCGGCAGCTTCGCCGCCGAGGGCTATGCCCGCGTGACGGGCAAAGCCGGCGTGTGCATGGGCACCAGCGGCCCCGGGGCCACGAACCTGGTCACCGCCATTGCCGACGCCTACATGGATTCCTGCCCGCTGGTGGCGATCACCGGCCAGGTCAATCAAGCGATGATTGGCCGGGGCGCGTTCCAGGAGACCGACATGATTGGCCTCACGCTGCCCATCGTGAAGCACAGCTACCTGGTCACGAACGTCAATGACATCCCCCGCATCGTGAAGGAGGCCTTCTACATCGCCCAGTCGGGACGCCCCGGCCCGGTGGTCATTGACATCCCCAAGAACGTGCAGCAGGCCAGGACCCAGCCGGTCTGGCTTTCGCACGAGGAAATGCGCGCCGGCCTGCCCGGCTACAACCCCGACATCTACGCGGACGAACTGGCGCTCAATGAAATCATCGGCCTGCTCGAAAAAGCCGAGCGCCCCGTGCTCTATGTCGGCGGCGGCATCATCACCAGCGGCGCGGCCGCCGAGTTGAAGAAATTCGCCGAGGCCACGAACATCCCCGTCACCACCACGTTGATGGGCATCGGCGCGTTCCCCGAAACCCATCCGCTCTCGCTCCGCTGGCTCGGCATGCATGGGGCCGCCTTCGCCAACTGGGCCGTGAACGGCGAATACAAGCAGCGCAAGAGCGTCAGCGAGCCGATGGTCAAGCTCAAGGACGGCGCGGACCTGCTGCTCGCGTTCGGCGTGCGCTTTGATGACCGCGTGACGGGCAAGTTCGAGGAATTCTGCAAGCACGGCACCATCGTCCACATTGACATTGACGCCGCGGAACTGAACAAGAACCGCAAGGCGCACCTGCCCGTCGTGGGCGACATCAAGGACGCCCTCAAGCGCCTCAACGCCCTCGTCGCCCGCCGTCCGATCACGAAGAAGTTTGAGCCGTGGCACGCGCAAATCGCCGAGTGGAAGGCCAAGGCCCCCTTTGCCTACGCCATCACCCCCGAGATCGCCAACAGTGACCACATGATTGACCACATGCAGGGCAAGGAGAGCGAAGTCATCCTGCAACAGATGGTGCTCGAGGAGCTTTACCACCTGACCCGGGGCGAAGCCTACATCACCACCGGCGTCGGCCAGCACCAGATGTGGGCCGGCCAGTGGTATAAATACAAATACCCCCGCCAGTTCGTCACCAGCGGCGGCCTCGGCTCGATGGGTTACGGCTACCCTGCCGCCCTCGGCGTCAAGGTGGCCCTGCCTGACAAGCAGGTGATTGACATTGACGGCGACGGCTCGTTCCTCATGAACATCCAGGAACTGGCCACCGCCCACGTCGAGAAGATCGCCGCCAAGGCCATCATCCTGAACAACCAGCACCTCGGCATGGTCGTGCAATGGGAGGACAACTTCTACGGCGGCAACCGCGGCCACACCTACCTCGGCAACCCCGACGAACGCGCCCAGATCTACCCCGACTACGTCCGCATCTGCAATTCCTTCAACGTGAAATGCGAACGCGTGATGTATAAAAAGGACCTCCGCCCCGCCCTCCAGCGCCTCCTCGACGCCGATGAGCCGTATGTGCTCGACGTCGTGGTGCCTTACAGCACGCATGTGCTGCCCTTCATCCCGGCCGGCCGCACCGTGGCGGACATGATCTGGAAATGACCGCCCCCGCCCGTTGATTCCCGCCGCCGGACGGTTCGCCGTCCGGCGGTTTTTTCGCCCCGCAAAGCCGCGGCCGGCTCCGCCCGCAACTCCGCCATTTCCCGCCCGGCGGTTTTGTGGCTCAATGGCGCGCGTGAAAATTCTCGGCCTTATCCCGGCGCGTTATGCCAGCACCCGGTTTCCCGGCAAACCACTTCATCCCATCGCCGGCCGGCCGCTCATCCAGCGCGTGGTCGAGCAATGCCGCAAAGCGCGCGCGCTCGCCGAAGTGATCGTGGCCACGGACGACGAACGCATCGCCGCCGTCGCCCGGCGGTTCGCCCGGGTGGAAATGACCCGCGCCGACCATCCCAGCGGCTCGGACCGCATCGCGGAAGTCGCCGCCCGGTGCGATTGCGACGCGGTGGTCAACGTGCAGGGCGACGAACCGCTCATGGACCCGGCGGTGATTGACGCCGTGGCCGCCGCGCTCGCCACCGCCGGCATGGCGACCGCCGCCACCGCCCTCCGCGACCCGGCGGAATACGAGAACCCGAATGTGGTAAAGGTGGTCCTCAGCGCGGACGGACGCGCGCTGTATTTCTCGCGCCGGACGGTTCCGTATCTGCGCGACGCCGCCGACCGGCCCGCCGCCGCGCAACTGGCCGCCTTTCCGTTCCGCAAACACCTCGGCATCTACGGCTACCGGCGCGACACCTTGCTGCGGCTGGTCAAGCTGCCGGTGTCGCCGCTCGAAAACGCCGAGAAGCTCGAGCAGCTCCGCGCCCTCGAAAACGGCATCGCCATTGCCGTGGTGACCGTGGATTACGAAAGCGTCGGCGTGGACGTGCCCGCCGACGTGGCCCGCGTGGAGGCGATTCTCCAAAGCAAATAAACCCCGCCCTTTCACCCGCGGCCAAACCCCAGCCCCATTTTCCCATGAGCAAAACCCTCTTTGAACGCATCGCCGCCAAGGAAATCCCCGCCCAAATCGTTTTCGAGGACGAGCACATCGTCGCGTTTCGCGACATCCAGCCCGTGGCCCCGACGCATGTGCTGGTCGTCCCGCGCCGGCCCATCGCGCGCCTCGAAGACGCCACCCCCGCCGACCGCGCGGCGCTGGGGCATCTGCTCCTGAAGGTGCCGGAAATCGCCGCCCGGCTCGGGCTGAAGGAAAACGGCTACCGGCTCGTGCTCAACAACGGACCCGACGCCGGCCAGGAAGTGCCGCATCTGCATTTCCATCTGCTCGGCGGCCGCCGGCTGACGTGGCCGCCGGGCTGAACGCAAACGATGCGCTTGAAAAACGGGAGCATGCGCCGCCGGCCCTATTCGCATCCGCCCGCTCCCCGCCTGCCCCGGTTCGCGTCCGTCCGGTGCGAACTCCCCCCGCCGAGGGCCGCGGATTCCGGGGGCGCGCCCCCGCTTGCCTTCCCGCCGGGAACATGCGATGGCTGGCGGGTGCGCCGGTTCATTTTCATGGCTTTCCTGCTGCTGGTCCCCGGCTGGCTCCCCGTCCGGGCGGCCACCAACGCGCCCTCCACGCTGGCGACCAATCTCTGCCCGGCCTTCGCGCTGCGCGACCAGTTTGACCGGCTGCACGAGTTCAAGTTTCCCCTGGCCAGGCCCGCCGTGCTGGCGGTGGCGGACAAGAAGGGTGCGGAGGACATCGAGGGCTGGGCGCAGCCGCTGGCGGAGCGGTTCGGCGACCGGATTGACATTCCCGGGTTGGCGGATGTTTCCGCCGCGCCGCGCGCCTTGCGCGGGCTGGTGCAGGCGCGGTTCAAAAAGGCCATCGCCCATCCTGTCATGCTCGACTGGGAGGGCCACACGGCGCGGGCGTTCCATTACACCAAAGGCCAGGCCAATCTCTACCTGATCGCGCCGGATGGCCGCGTGGCGCATCATGTCGCCGGGCGGGCCGACGCGGAAAAACTGCGCGACATGACGGCGCGGGTCGAAGCGCTCCTCGCCGCCGCTGCTCCCGCCGTCGCCGGCTCCCCGGCAACCCGCTGACCCCGCCGGGCGCGGGCCGCCGCGCGGACAGTCATCCGCCCTCCGCCGGGACCGGACGGGCTTACTCCTTCGGCTTGCGGCCCAGTCCCCAGATGAGCCAGGCGGCAAGGGCGACCAGCAGGATGACCCACCAAAAGTAACGCAGTTCGCGCGCGGCCATTTCGACAAAGCGAAACGCGGCGGGAAAAATCAGGAACAGCGCCACCAGCACGGCGAGGAGGATGCCGAATTGCAAGGCGGCGCGGAGGCGGGGGTTCATGGCGCGTGAGCCGGCTCGGGACCAAGCGGCAGCAGCAGGCCGGCACCGGTATTGTTCGGATCGGCGGGGACGACGAGCGGCGATTTCCCGTTCCAGCGCTCGACGATTTTGAGGCGGAGGAAGGCGGGGTTCAGGGCGAGCGCGTCACCACGGACGCGGATGGCCTCGGCCTCGCCTTTGGCGCTGATGACGGCGGTTTCGGCCTCGACCTGGGTCTGCAACTGGGTGAACCGGGCCTGCGCGGCCTGCTGTTCGGCGACCATCTTGGCCTCGATGGCGCGCTCCAGTTCGGAGGACAGGTCAATGTTGCGGATGACGATGTCCTCGACGCGGAGGATGTCGCCGATTTTCTGACGCGCGGCGGCCAGGGCCTTGGTCTTGACCTCGTCGCGTTTCTTCACGATCTGCTCGGCGGTGAGGAGGGCGGTGACATCCTTGATGGCCTCCTGCACGCGGGGGGCGATGAGGCTGTCAAAGGGGTCGCCGGCGTATTGCTTGTAAATCTGCACCACGGACTGCTCCGGGACGCGATACAGCACGCGGAGATCCAAGGTGACCTGCTGGAGGTCGGAGGAAAAACATTCCGCGCGGACGGGCATGGTCCGTTGCCGGATGTTGACGGGAACAATGGTGGTGATGAACGGGGCCTTGAAACCGAAGCCCTCGGGCAGGAACTGGTCGGCCGCCTTGCCGAGCGTGACCTTGATGCCGCGGGTGCCCGGTTCAACCAGGTAGGTGCAGGTGGAAGCGGCCACCACCAAGGCAAAGACCACCCCCCCCACGGCGATGAGGCGGGGAAGAAACAGCGGGTTCATGGTGAACTCAGCGGGGCGTCCGCCGGGCGGGTAGGTTCGTCGGGTTGACATGGGTGCGTGACTGGCTCAGGCGTTCGAGGTCTTGGAGGGGGAAAACCAGGTTGTCCCCGCCGCCGATGACAAGCGGCGTGAGACCGTCCCACTTGTCCACGATCTGGAGTTCGATGAACGAGGGGTTCTGCTTGAGGGCTTCGCCGCGGATGCGGATGGACTCGGCTTCGCCCCGCGCCTTGATCACGGCGGTGTCGGCCTCGATCTGGGCGCGTTGCTGGAGGAACCGGGATTTCGCGGCCTCCTGCTCCTGGACCATCTTGGCCTCGATGGCGCGCTCGAGTTCCTTGGTGAGGGTGATGCTTTCGATGACGATGTCCTCGATGACCAGGAGGTCGCCGACCTTGTTGCGGGCCAGTTCGAGCGAGCGGGTCTTGATGGCTTCACGGTTCTTGACGACCTGCTCGGCGCTCTGGAGGGCGACAACCTCCTTGAGGGCCTCCTGAACGCGCGGGGAGACCAGGCTCTCGAAGACCGGCCCGTGGTAATGCTGGAAGAGCCTGACCACGGAGCTTTCCGGGATGCGAAACAGGACGCGCAGATCAAAGATGACCTGTTGCAGGTCCGAGGAATACGCCTCCGCCTTGTCCTGCGCGGTCTGCTGGCGGATGGAGACGGGCAGGATGGTGGTGATGAGCGGCGTCTTGAGCCCAAAACCCTCGGGTTTGAACTGCGGCGACACCTCCCCCAGCGTGACCTTCACGCCCCGATACCCGGGCTGCACAACATAGGTGCCCGACGCCGCCATCAACACGGCGACGAAGATGAGGATGCCGATGCCGGCCAGTTTGGCGATGCCTTGGGGACTCATGGTGATTTCCGGTTGCCCGCGAGCTTACGCGCAAACCGGCGGGGCACAAGCGGCATCGCCGGTCACGGCTGATTCATCTGGATGAGGGGGGAGGCGGGCTGGAAGGGGGGAGTTCGAAATATGACTGAACTTTTTTGCGCCCAGCGCCGAGGCGCGCCGCCTGCAGATGCCCCAAGTTGCGAGCGAACGCGACGTTCTGGATCGCGTGACGGTGCGGCTCGTCGCCGCGGAGGAACTGGGCCGGTTCAACCATCATCTCCAGGAGGACCATTATCTGGCGAGCCGCCGGCTCGCCGGCCAGGCGTTGCGTTACGTGGCCGAACGCGACGGCCAATGGGTCGCGCTGCTGACCTTCAGCGCGCCGACCCTGCATCTCAAGGCGCGGGAACAGTGGATCGGCTGGACCCCGCGGCAGCGCGCCCGGCGAATCGCAACGGGGCGGCCGTGCTGGCCAGCTTGCGCAACCTGGCCAACGGCATTGATGAACTGCAGAAGGAGCGGCAGCGGACCCGGGCCGACTCGCTCAACTCCTGGTGCGCGCAACAAACCTTCACCACGGTCTCGCCCCTCCTCCATCAGTGACCCCCTCGCTCAAGCCGGAACAACACTTTGGGGGTGCGGCGGACCCGATCCGGCGCGCCGCACCCCACGCGCCGGACCGCATACGACCCGCGAGAGTGCCGGGTGCCGAACCGGTTATCCCAGACCACGGCACGCCAACTCTCGGACAGGGTTAGACCAGCCCGCTGACGCGCAGGCTACGCCACCCCATGCCCAAAACCAGATGAATCAGCCGTGCCGTGCGACGTATTTTCGGGCGCATCTCAGTTTATTGCAGGCGGTGGCGGCAGGCATCCTGCCTGCCGTAGAGGGCGGCATCCTTGCCGCCCGGAATGAGCGTGGCTCCGGGCGGGCGACATGAACTTGCCGAGCGCCCCGTGCGGGCGGGCGTTGCTTTCCGCCGGGCTGGGAAGCCCGGCTCCACGTCAGCCAAGGATTGCCGACGCTACCACCGCACACATATGAAACGGACTTGCAAGAAAGTGAGATGCGCCCCGTCACGGCTGATTCATCTGGAGGGTGAGGACGCTGGCTGGGTTGGTTGGGTATTTAATATGACTGGACTTTTTTGCGCCCAACGCCGAGTCTGGCTGCATGATTGCGCCCAAAGCAGCAAGCG
>Ga0101944_10001469_pt1 | contig 48446 bp, 42 predicted proteins | sample DewCreD2012metaG_FD_75245 | JGI IMG/M metagenome (GOLD analysis project Ga0101944, IMG submission 75245) | Hot spring sediment bacterial and archeal communities from British Columbia, Canada, to study Microbial Dark Matter (Phase II) - Dewar... ... | reverse complement strand
GGTTTCTCCTCTCTCGTTTTGTGCCTATATAATATATCCTTGACATCTTGTAAATTAATTTCTATGATTACTGCTAAAAATGTTTCCCTGACCTTTTTGCAGGGGAGTCATTATATTATTTCTATGAATGTATGTATATTACCCTAACATTTAGGATAATTGTAAAACAGTGTCAACACATTTACATAATAATATTAACTACATTCTTAGAATAATGCCCAATAAACCTTGGAAAGCAGCCGTATGCAGAAGGTGGTGGCGTTCCTTCTTTATGTGCAGGCAAGATAGAATCAGCTCCAATACTCATCATTGGGTGGAGAAACATTTTATTACTTTTTTATTCACTTGACATTATAACAGATAAAACAAGATGATTTTATCATGAAAAATGCACAATCATTCAAACAGTTAAAAGAATCTGAAAAAGAAAACCGAAGAAGAATCATTATTGATGCAGCAGAACGTGTATTTGCCACTAAGCCTTTTAATCAGGTAACTATGCGTGATATCGCTAAGGAGGCAGGGATAACTGCTGGTGCCATTTACCGTTATTTCCCTGATCAGCAGGCACTGTTTGTAGAAGCCTTTCTGCGAGGTGCAGAAAAAATAATTAATGACCTGGAACAGGTTATTTCTCGAAGTAAAAACCCATTAAAAGATACTATCGCCACATTTTTAAAATTTTTGATGAAGCATGACCAGTATTTCAGGATGATGACCCATTTTATGCTGGATGCACATTTAAACCAGGAGCTTGTTGAAAAGCTAAATGAAGTTGAGCGCAAATTGTTGGACCAGTTCACAAAACTTTTTGCATCAAAACCTAATGCTCGATTTTTAGCCCATAGCCTGTTTGCAGCAATGAATGGCGTTATGATTACATTTCACAATTATCCCGGCAGAAGCCAGAAAGACATACACCGGCATATGAATAGGTTGGGCGATACGCTGTACCAGCTATTTCTGCAATGAGGCAATCTCCTTTACATGTTCAACTTCATGAAGCGCACAGTTTTGAAACTCATGCAAAAGATTATGGCATACATTTTCCCACATAATGCAAAGATGTTCGTTTTCCTGTCCCGGATAAATAAAATTACTCTGCAAACATTCAGTCAGTGAAGCAGTAAACTCATTAATTAAATTTTTGTTGGCATTGTAAAGAAGGTCATGAATAAAGTCGTGTACTGGATACCATAACGAGGCGCGCTGAATATCACGGTATATTTGGGTTAACAATACGTTACGTGGTCCTTCCCACAATTCATTAATCATCCCATCGCGGAATAAACGTGGCAGACTTGAAAAATCTTCCATGACGCCGTGTCCGCCAAATACTGAGATCGCTTTTCGTAAAATATCTGTTGCATCCCATGACGCTACTATCTTTTGCAACATAATTAAAATACGTACGCGAAACCGCAATTTTTGAATTTCAATATTTTCATCTGTTACCAGGCCACCTTTCAAACCACCTGGCAATGACTGGAACATTTCATAAATTTTAAATGCACCGGTAAGCGTTCGTTGCGCATAAAGATTTATTTCATCAATCTGACGTTTCAGCAATGGAAATTGATTAATAGGAAATCCAAATGCGCTCCTAAACTGTGCATAGTGCGTTGCTTCACGTGCAGCGCGTATCATTCCAGCTGCAGCTGACAGGCCCACCGTAAGTCGTGAATGAGTAAGCACTATGCCTACAACATTAGCTATGCCACGTTCAGTAGGTCCGGTTTTATAGGCGATAGCTCCATTGAATGTAATCTCTGCTGTTGGAAGTTCTGCTGTTCCCATTTTCCATTTAAGCCTGTCGATAGTATAGTTATTACGCTTTTCTCTTGCTTTATCAATCCACGATGGCATAACAAAAAGGCCAACATGCTCTGACCCCCTTGGGCGAGCAGTAATGACCACATAATCTGCGTGTGTTGCAGAGCAGAAGAATTTTTTTCCGTAAAGGAGCCAGTGATCACCTTCTTCAACTGCTTCTAAATCATTAGCAGCAACATCCGATCCTCCCTGAATTTCTGAAAGATATTGTGCGCCAATGCCAAAATCACCATCAACCCCTTCTTTACAATGATTAAGTATTTTTTGTAGTTCAGGATGATCATGATATTGTTCAAGTAATGCAACCAACCCCTCAGTACATACCAGAGGGCAGGCAATTCCTGCTTCTCCGTTTTCATAGATCAGGATTAATTTTACCAGGCGTTCCCAGGGCAATGTTTTAGAGGAAAACAATCCCTGCTCAAATACTTCTTTTTCCATTTCTTCCAGTGCCTTTGGCCGTACAATACGGTCTATTCTGTGATTATGGCCATCGTAATGTTGCATAAAAATTCTGTTATGGGGTTGAGCAATATCATCTGCTATGTCCCGCCAGCGATATGATGCTAATCTGGAAAGTTTTCGGGCAGATGAGTCAACCTTTTCAAAATAATCTTTAGCAAAATAACGGGCTACCTTTTGTAAAAAAATGTCATCTGCGTAGTAGTCTACGTTATTACGCCATTTCAAGAATTCATCAAAGTTATATGTAGTATTGAGTGCCATAATGCCTCCTGATAGTAAACACTGTTAACATAAATAAACAATATTTACAATTATGTAATTTGTCAATTATTTTTAATCATATTGTATGCAGGAAAGCATTCCTATAGGACTGAGTTATTATCATAAATAAAAAGAATACACAGTTAATTCCTAAATGTATTGTTGTGTACAAATAATAATAAATGTACACTCCCGCTGCTTTCGGTGTGTGACCAGTTTTTATATTACATTATTTTTTACGGAATGAATACTGAAAAGAATTGATAAATTAATGGTATGTTATCCCATTGAGAATATGATATATGGTTCTTAAAGGATTGTATGGAAGAAATAATAAAAATACAAAAATTGATACTAAAACGTTTAGAGCAGCCTTTTATTGTGGATAGCTCCATATTGCATTATGCTGAGTCAACACTGGGGATTGATGTGGAGGAACTTGCTGAACATCTAATAGAAGACAATGGTGTTATTGATCTGGTTGTGGTGCCTGATATAGATTTTAGAAAAACTATTGAACCCTACATTCCCTGCCATGGAATATCCAACGAAGATATAGCGGAGATAGTACACAACATTGAATACACTGTGACAAATATTCCCATTGATATAAAGGGCAAATGTGTACTTTACAATAACCCATCGCATTGCAAGGTGTTTATCTATAAACTCTATTTACAAAAAGAAAATATTGCCATCCCTTACGCTGAAGAATTATTTAACAAGTATATTGCAGCGCGAGTTGCTATACGTTTATTTGCAAAAAATCATGATTTGCAAATGCTTAAAAAATTGGTAGATGCTCTGGTACAAGAAAGTAGCGAATCAGTTTTGTATGACTCAATAAAATTATTTACCAACATTGTTGGTAAGGAAGCAGATATATATACTGTACTATCTGTACATAAGCAGCGTTTGCAGAAACAATTATGGGATATGTATGAATTTAAGAAACTTTTAGAACAATATAGTATGGAATTTATAATGTCCATGCGAAGATCATCGCCAATGGTTGATGCACAGGCAATTGGTTATCAGATTCAATTAATTGATACAATGTGCATTGCATTATCTGGGTTGCCCGCCAGGGAATTTGTTCCAGATATTGAGATGGAAATAGATTCTGATACATTAAAAAAATTTCTGAATACTATTTAATATGCCTATTTCATTGTGATAAAGTAAAATCATGTATAATCAATACATCATTAAATCCTTCTAATTTTGTTGGCAATTCCTTTTTGCTATGGAGTTGCCGAATAACATATTCAGGTATATTAAGGCTTAACCGCTTGCTTTGTTCGATACATTTTTCCAAAGGGGTGTCTAAAAAAATTGCTCCAATTGTTTTTTTGTTTTCTTTTGCAATAGTTATAAATCGCTGGCGGGATTTTTTTGTCATAAATGTATTAATGATTAATACATTGCGTTTATTCTGAATAAAGTGTTCGGTTATCTTACGTTCTACATGCTTGGCCAGGACATCATCTTCTTCGGTAAATTTTTCTGCTGCCCATTGTTCACCAAAATGGGTCATTTCATACATAAGTTTTCTTAATTCTAAACGTGATATGCGGTATAACCCCGAATTTTTAAAATACATATTTGCAAATTCAGTTTTCCCTGAACCATACAGTCCACATAAAAGAACTATATTGTATGTTTTAAATTTTTCTATTGCTTCGTAGTATTTCATTGCAGTATCCCTAAAATCAAATTGTTTGATTGCTTTGCTGTATCCTTACAGTAAGCTGATGTCAAGCTATGGCACATTCTCCATAAACGGATTACTAGTATTATCGGTTACTGTATGCAACAAAGTCAATACCTATTTACTATCGCCATACCGTACTTTAGCAATACACGTATCCATATTTGGCACGAGCATATCATTTTGTATGCGACCGCGAAGTGGAATTGCATTGTATTCATTTATTAAAACTTGATTTCCAAGAGCGCTGTCGGGATAGTGTGCGTATTCAACAGCAAAAAGTGGGGTTTTACATTTTGCTGCACTTTTTGCTGCTTCAAAGCTTCCACCATCCTGCATTGTTTCTATGATGACAAGTGCATCAACCATGGCGGCAATGAGGCTGTTACGCTTATATGAATTGTGCAGGGCATATTCTTCGTTTGGCAAAAATGGTGAAATAAAAAGAAAGCGCGATTGGTCAAAAACCTCTTTTAAAATTTCAGGGATTTTTAACTGCAATATTCCCATTGGTAACACGGCAATTGTATTTCCTCCACCTTCCAATGCACCACGATGCGCCATGGTTTGAGGTCCTTTTGCTAAACCACTGGTTACTGTAATAGAGTGTTGCGCAGCTATGCGTGCTGCATAAAAAGAAATATTGTAGCCACGTTCACTTGCTGTGTGGTCGCTCAGTATTGCTATCTGTTTTGTTGTAGCAAGTTGGCTGTTGCCATAAAAATACAGTACGGGTGGTGGATATTCAATGTGCTTTAATATTTTTTCAGGATAGTGACTGTCAAAAAAAAGTACTGGTTCAATTGAGTTATCGATTAGTGTTTCATATTCCTTTTCTGATTTTTCTATTGTTGATTGTATTGTTGCAATCTTTTCAGATAATTCCAGAGGCAAGCCTGTTTCGTGAGCTATTGCTTTAGCATCTAATTCAATAATATCATATAATGACAGATGAAGGTTGGCAAGTGTTGCATGAATATTTTTCAATGAAGCAATACCTATACCTTCAACCTGAGATAGTGATATCCATAATTTTGTATCGTTCATAGTGCACGTTATTATAGCTTAATTTATTAAAAGCGATAGTTACTGTATATTTTATTTTATCAACTATATTTTATTTCTGGTGTTAATTAATTGTATTATGTGTCAATAAAATATATACTTGATAAGTTTTACAATTGATGTTAAAAAAATCTTGCAATTTTTCTAAAATAGGCAATATGAAAACAAAAAAAGTTATAATAATCCGTGGAGGATATTAGTGAGAAGATTATTATTAGTACTAATTATACTTGTCCTTAATACGATGCTGTTTGCAAAGGATAAGCCAGAAATTTTTGTCCAATTAGGACATTCACATTGGGTTACTTCGGTGTGTTTCAGTCCAGATGGAAAATATATTGTTTCAGGTAGTGAAGACAACACCATTAAATTATGGGACACAAAGAGTGCAATGGAAATCAGAACATTTACAGGGCATTCTGATTTTATTACTTCAGTAGCTTTTAGTCCAGATGGCAAATATGTTATATCGGCTAGCCGTGATAATACATTGAAATTATGGGATGTAGAAACAGGTAATATGATTCGCACTTTTAGCGGTCATTGGTTCTGGGTTGAAGCAGTAGCGTTTAGTCCTGATGGAAAATATGTAATCTCTGGTAGCAGAGACAATACATTAAAGCTTTTTGAAGTTGATACAGGAAAAGAAGTTCGTATATTTAAAGGAAATAGTGAAGCTATAGTAGCAGTTGCGTTTAGCCCAGATGGAAAATATATTGCTTCTGGGTGTGAAGACAAAACAGTCAAATTGTGGGATGTTCTTACGGGTAGAAAAATTCAAGTTTACAAAGGCCACTCTAATATTGTTACTTCAATAGCGTTCAGTCCAGATGGGAATTATATCGTATCGGCTTCTGATGATAAAACAATTAAAATCTGGAATGTACGTACCGGAACAGAAATAAAAACTTTAATGGGTCATTTAGGCGGGGTTACTTCAGTTGCATTTACACCGGATGGTGCTTATATATTATCAGGGAGTGAGGACAAAACGCTTAAATTATGGGAGATAGCAACTGGAAAAGAATTACGTACTTTTATTGGGCACCTATATTGGGTAACATCAGTTGCTACTAGCCATGACGGTAGGTATGCCATTTCTGGGAGCAAAGATAATACTATCAAATTATGGGAAATTGAGACGGCAAATGAAATACTTACATATAAAGGGCATTCAAGTGTAGTAACATCGATAGCATATGATCCTAATAATAGGTATTTATTAATAGGAAGTGAAGATAAAACAATTAAGTTATGGGATTTAAAAATTGGTAAGAAAGTAAAAACTTTTATAGGTCATACTGATTTTATAACATCTGTAAGTTTTAGCCCTGATGGAACACATGTGATTTCAGCCAGTGAAGATAAAACAATAAGATTATGGAGTGTGGCTACTGGCAAAGAAGTAAAAAGTTTTACTGGGCATACAGGTGTTGTAACATCAATAGCGTTCAGCCCCGATAGTCATTATATTGTTTCCGGGAGTGAGGACAAAACACTAAAGCTTTGGGATACATCTTCAGGTACAATAATTCATACGATGAATGGTCATAAGGACTATGTTTCTTCAGTGGTATTTAGTCCTGATGGGAAATATATTATTTCTGGAAGCTGGGATAATAATTTAATATTGTGGGATGTTGAAACTGCTAAACAGGTTAGGACGTTTTCAGGCCATATGTTCTGGGTGAAATCTGTAGCGTTTAGCCCGGATGGAAAGTTTGTTGCTTCTGGAAGCAAGGACAATTCCATTAAATTATGGGAGGTGGATACCGGTAAGCTTATTGCTACATTTATTGGGCATACGGGAGATGTTACAACTGTAATTTTTAGTAAAGATGGTAAGTTTTTACTGTCGGGGAGTAAAGATAATACAATACGACTTTGGGATATAAAAAATATCAAAGAAATTCAAATTTTAAGTAATCATCTAAGCTCAGTACAATCTGTTATATTTGATGCAACTGGCAGATATATATTTTCTGGAAGCTGGGATGGTACGGTACGTCAGTGGGATGTTCCTACTGGAAAAGAATTAGCTCAGTTTATTAGCTTTAATGATGAAGAGTGGATTGTTATTACTCCAGAAGGGTATTATTCAGCTTCATTAACAGGTGATAAGTATTTGGATGTTCGTATCGGAAATGCAGTCTATAGCATTGAAAATTATCGAGAATCATTTTTTAGACCCGACCTGGTAAAATTAGCTATCATTGGGAATTCTATTAAAGAGCATAAAACAATTGCTGAAGTAAAAAAACCACCTCTTGTGGAAATTGTTAATACTCCAAAAAAAGTGGATACCGAAGACGTACAAATTAGTATTAAGTTGACTGATATGGGAGGGGGCATTGGAGATATAAGAATTTATCTCAATAATACATCTATATTACTTGATAATGCAAGAGGTATAGTACTGGAACAGAAATCAAATAATAAAGAAATTTTCAAAAGTTATACTATTAAGCTTTCAACAGGGCAAAATTTTGTAAAGGTAATAGCATTTGATAGTGAGCAAAATGTTGCAAGTAATCCGTCAATATATAAAATTATTTCATCGTTCAAATCTTATAAAAAGCCATCACTATATGCCATTGTTATAGGGATAAATGAATATAAAAACACTAAGTTAAATTTGAAATATGCAGTTGCAGATGCAAAGCTTTTTGCCAGTACATTACAAAAAAGTTCAGCTCCACTTTTTGAACATGTTTCTATCAAACTTTTGACAACTAGAGATGAAACAACTAAGGATGCTGTTTCATCAGTTCTTTCCGAGTATAAAAATATTAATCCTGATGATGTATTTGTATTCTATGTGGCAAGCCATGGTATAGTTGATGATGGTGAATATTTTATGGTTACATCAAATGTTGGTTCATTAAGCACATTGAAATTGAAAGAAGATGCGTTGAGTCAAACGCAGATTAAAGAGCTTATTGCAAACATACCATCAACAAAGAAAATGATAGTAATAGATACCTGTAATGCTGGTAAATTAGGTGAAGCATTACAAACCGCTCTGCTTACACGAGGCATGAATGAAGAGACCGCAATTAAAATACTTTCTCGTGCAGTTGGTTCTACTATACTTTCAGCTTCAACATCGCAACAAGAAGCACTAGAGGGATATGAGGGCCACGGGCTTTTTACCTATGTGCTTGTAGAAGGATTAAGGGGCAAGGCTGATTATGACGGTGATGGATTTATTAAAACGTTAGAATTAGCAAATTATATTGATGATCAAGTACCTGCATTAGCCGAGAAAATATTCAACAAAGCACAGTATCCAATAACAACACCTACAGGGCAGGCATTCCCAGTGGGGAAGGCGAAATAATAAATTTGATAATGAAAAAAAATTAACTAATAGGGATTAAATATGATTTCAGTAAAACGTTGTTTGATATGCATTGTTATCAACTTACTTTTTATTCTTTTTATTAATATTAATGAAGCATATAGTCAAGATAAAGTAAATGTTGGTATAATGCCTTTTGTTTCAAACAATAAAAATCAATCAGAGATAGTTGTTGCTCAGTTAACACATATACTAAAAACGTATAATTTTATTCAACTTGTTGAACGTTTACAGATGCAGGCCATAATTAATGAAATCCAATTTTCAATGACAGGACTTATAAATGAAGATTCTGCATTACAACAAGGGAAGCTGCTGGGTGTTACAATAATTATTTTTGGAACTATTGATAAAAATAATATGGTTAGTGCACGGGCGGTACATACTGAAACTGGCAAAATTATAGCTTCAGGTACTCAATCAATGCACGATTTGGACATGTTAGGAAAGAATATTGCTTATGGAGTTGAAAGCTATTTAGCACGAGAAAATCTGAAGAAGATGCGAAATGATAGCCCTGATATTAAGGTTAATTTTTGGATTGAAACAAAAGAAGGAAGAAAAATTAATCTTAGCGAGGGATTGAAAATTGGGCAATCAATAAAGTTCAAGTTTACGGTAAATATATCCGGATATGTAACCATTGTTGATATACAACCTACAGGCGATGTGATAATACTTTTTCCTAATCAATTTATACTGGATAATACAGTTGTAGCAAACACCGTGTATTCAATACCAAAGGAAAATGATCTATTTGAGATAATTGTTACTGAGCCAATTGGTGAGGATACAATAACATTATTTTTTACAAAGCAAAAGGTTGACTGGTTAGATATGAAGAAATTACAGGGCCGGGGATTTAATGTGGTAGAGGAAAAAGAACGTCTTGCTGTAACAAGAGGTTTTTGTGTTATGGGTACACAATTGAATAATAAAGAGTGGGAAAGTGTTGTAATTTCTGTAAATGTTAAAAAATGACACTGTTAATACCTCAATGCGTTTTTATGTGTGAATAATAAATACACACTCCCCCTGCCTTTGACGGTGAGAGTGTGACTTGTATTTATGTTAAGTTATTTTTAAGGAAAATACTGTTTAAAGAATATGTACACAATAATTCCTAAAAATTTGTTGGCCACTGCGTATGATATTTTTTATGATAACGAGCTCGTTGCGCATATAAAGAAGCCCACAGTATCTATAAAAGATAACTGTAGTGTTCTAATTGGTGGAAAACAGTTTGATTTTAGGCGCCAGGGAGTTGTTTCAGGTGATTGGATTTTAGAAACACTTGAACATACTACGGTTGCGTCTGCAGTTAAACCAAGCGTATTTAATGATACTTTCGTAATTCATTTTGATAATAATGAATTAACATTAAAGGCAAAATTTTTGAGCCTTAAAAATGAATGCATACTTTTTGATAAAGATCGGCGGATTGGGAATATACTCCAGGCTAACTTTTTTTCAAGAAAATTGCACTTTACGTTGAATAAAGAAATTCCACTCGAGATTATTGTATTTATTGTATGCATTGCACTTGTGGTAATTGACAGAAAAAGTGCCTCAACAAGCACATAAAAGCAACACCACACTATTTTTAGTAACTATCGCCCAAAAAAATATTAATCATTATGGTATTGACATAATTAAATAGTAATATAGTATTTTGTTTTGTTGTGCAATTATTTTATAAATAACAGGGGTTGATATGACACAAAAAATAACCGTAGAAAAGAAAGGGCATATTTTATTAATTGGGCTTAACCGTCCTGAAAAGCGCAACGCGTTTGATGTTGATATGTACTGGGACCTGGCTAAAGCCTACGGTACCTTAGATTCTGATGATGATTTGCGGTGTGGTGTACTGTTTGCGCATGGTGATCATTTCACCGGTGGGCTTGATTTGGTACAATGGGTTGAGCCATTTTCCAAAGGTGAGTATCCAAAGCTGCCACAGGACAGCAAGGACCCCTTTGGTATTGATGAGGATAACCGTGTAAGCAAGCCTATTGTTGCTGCAGTGCAGGGTATTTGCTTTACAGTGGGCTGGGAGCTTTTGCTTGCTACTGACATTCGTGTTGCCGCCACTAATCTGCGCTTAGCTCAGATTGAGGTCAAGCGGGGGATTTATCCTGTTGGCGGTGCAACGGTTAGGCTTTTTGAGGAGATAGGCTGGGGCAATGCCATGCGGTATTTGCTTACCGGTGATGAGATGAATGCTCAGGAAGCCTATCGTTTGGGGCTGGTACAGGAATTGGTTGAACCGGGAAAACAATTACAGCGCGCAATTGAAATTGCTGAAGTGATTGAAAAGCAGGCACCCTTAGGGGTCAGAGCAATACTACGCTCGGCACGATTATCCAGAGTGGAGGGGGCAAAAGCTGCCCTGGCACGCTTGCTGCCTGATTTGCTGCCCATTATGAAAAGTGAAGATGCCCAGGAAGGGGTCAGAGCCTTTATTGAACGGCGAGAAGCCAATTTTAAGGGAAAATAATTATATTATTATATGATGGGGTAATCAGGGGCTACCGGTTGCCCCATTAATGCTTGTACTATATAATACGCAATTGTTATTGTATAACCCAACTTTAAGCCGGTGCTGATTAAAAAACCTACAAATGTCATGAAGGCTGCTTTAAGGGCAACCAAAGCATTATTTTGAGCTATAAATTCGCCAATAAATGCTCCAATAAAAGGGCCAATAATAATACCTATGAATGGCAATAGAATGCTGCCCACTATGAGCCCAATCATTGAGCCTATTACACCTTTTTTTGAACCACCAAAACGATTAACAATCCATGAAGGTAAAATGTAATCAAGTACAGTAAGGATTGCGGCGATAGCTCCTGCAACAAGCAGAAAGGTAAAACTAAAAGAAGAAAAACCACTGAAATTCAGGAGAATAAGTGCAAAGAAACTGAGCGGTGGGCCTGGAAGGATAGGAAAAACTGAACCCAAAATACCACCAATGGCACACAGTATAGCCGTTATTAATAGAGGTATTTCCATTATACGATTCCCGTAAAGAATGATATATAAACAGGGATGCAGATTTTTTGCATCCCTGTATTATTATTGTTTACCACTCGTCACTTTGCCTGTCTATATATTTTTCACGGACAATTGCTGTGATGTCATCAATATAGAAGTAATTCCAGGCAGGAAGGCGTTCTAATGTGCTTGGATTGTAGAGTATTTTTACAATTTCTATGTTTCTTTTCTGTGCAAGATATTTGTCTTCCTGAGCTATCTCATCGGTAATGGGGACCGATAATTTACGCCAGCCTAAGAAATTTAATTTTCCCATTACCATGCGTTTGATATTGCCATTTGCATCTTTAACTAATATTGAAAGCTCCCCGGAAAAATTTTTCCCATATACCCACATGTTTATGTATTTGCAATATTTATCAATAATGAGAGGCTTGGCCGGTATGATTGTTAATACTGAACCACTTTTAGCAAAAACCTTAACACCTAAATATCGTTTTGAGTTTGGCACTGGTGCAGGATAGTCAGTGCGCATTGATACTGCAGATTGCTCATCTTTGACAACTTTTATGCTAATATTTTTTTCTGTATACGTTGTTGTTTCAAAATCTTCTATTATAACTTCTTTATATACCTGGTCACTAAGCTGTTTTTCCTGCTCTAAAACCTTCTGTGCTTCTTTAGACTTTTCATCCTGTGCATAAAGAATACCAATTGAACAGCACAATAACAATGACATGCATCCATATATAAGTTTCTTCATACTGCAAATAACCTCCTTGATGATTTTTGCTTATTTTACTTCATTATATAGATTTATCAAAGTAATGTCAACAGAAAATATTATGCTATGTGATAAAATGCTGTTTCAATTAATTCTTATTTCAGCATATACACCAAAGTGGTCAGATAGATGTATGCCGTTATAAATTGTGTCACAACAAACTTTAGAATCAATAATACTATCAGGCGATTGTGATGTATTTACAATGATATAATCTATACGCTTTGGCTCCAATTCATGTATTTTGCTTAAGTGTGCATACAGCGTTTCAAATTTTTTTTTGGTATCTGTTTTGTAATATTTTAAAATGTTCAGATTTTTTAATGGATTCCATGTGTATGTATCAGCGTTTTTTTTGGGGATATGAGTGTCACGAAACCCCTGCTGCAAAAAATATTGCATTTCAGGCATGTCAACCGTTGTGTTAAAGTCGCCCATAACAATGAGCGGTGCATTTCCAGGAACTATCGCTTTGCAATATTCTACCATAAGCTTTGCTTCATCCATACGCCATTTATTGTCTGCTTCCAATTTCTGAATAGCTTCAGTATAGTCTTCATTTGTGTACCCATATTTCTTTTGTAATTGCTGTAGCAGATTTCTATTGTGTGGTGTATCCATTGGCGATGCATGCCAGTGTGTTACTGCAACATATATTGGTTGAGACTTGACAATTACCTTGCCAATTAATACCTGTGTAGCATCTTGTGTATGAAATGAAAAATGATTGGTAATAATCCCACCACCCGAAAGCTGCTTATGGCCCACCTGCTTTAAGCATAATTCTTTTCGTGCAAGAATTGCATCCCCTTCTTTAAGATTTACCGGTATTCCTATCCTGCCAATCTTAAGGCCTGCAACGCCAACATGATAGATGTAATCATAATTAATATCTTTTGAAAGCCTCTTCACATAATCAGGTAAAAAGTTTGCTTCATTTATAGCGATAATATCTGGATTTAGTTTTGCTATTTCTTTTAGTAATGCCTGGTATCGCTTTTCACGTATATCAGGGCTTTCATATTCACCCATTTTGAATGTACCAATATAATCAAGCCCTGACCATACATTAATGCTCATACATTTTATAGCATTAGTTTTTAAGCCTTCCTGTTTTCCCTGCCTGGTGCATGAAATAATTGTATTCATACAAGTCACCACCATTATTATTAAAAAATACGATGAAATCTTTTTTATTAACATAGCAACCTCCTGACGATCTATTTTTTTTCAATAAATATATACAAGGGGTATACACTTCATCATTTGTAAAAAATTTAGATGGCTGCATTGAAATAATGTCAAATAGAATTTTGGCAGTAGCAATTTACCCAGTAACTATCGCCCAAAATACTGTAACATAATTATTGATTAGTTTTCAAAAAGCGATAGTTTAGATAAATACACTAATTTAAGTTGACTAATGGGGTTATTGCCTGTACATACTGTACATGTTTTAAGGAATTGCATTGCGTGTTAATGTTTGATATAAAAGGTGGGCAGCTGGAAATTGTTTTACAAGAATTGGTTATCATTACATAGATTATACATGAAATATAGCGGATTACATACTATGCTGCGTTTGATATTTGTAAATGTTTTTGTTATTTTGACATTGCATACATGTGTTTTTGCCAGTAATGATTTTGACTGGTTTTGGTTTGTTTATGAAAAGGGCAATTATTATAATAGTACATATGCTGTCTATAGGCCTTTATACCTGAAAAACATTTATACTGATGAATCGTTTACTGCTTCGCTTATGCCAGTACTATACTGGAAATATACCACACAGCGCCAGCATACAACAAAAGGTGTGTTTGGCTTTTACGAATCGGTGGATTATTGGGGGCCACAGCATTACGAAAATGATACAGGCTTATTCCCGTTTTTACTGTATGGTACTTCAACCGAACAGAAAGATAAATATTTCCATTTGTGGCCTTTTGGCGGTTCTATAAAAGGAAAGCTTGCAACTGATTCAATCACTACATATATTTTTCCAGGCGTGGCTCTTTTCTTCCTGTACCCAACATCATCATATTATGTTCTTGCTGTGTATCTTGTTGCGTCACTGGTACCTGTCTATGTTCATTATACCAGTAAGGATTATGATGCCCATGGAATATTGTGGCCACTTATACAGTGGGGCAAAAGCCCAATACGGGATGATCTGCGCATCATGCCGTTGTATGCTTACAGTAAAAAGAAAGGATTTTACAACAATTATTCGTATGGATTGCTATACAATGTGCGCACTGAGTACATCGGTGTTGACACCATGCATACAGTTTTCTTTGTGCCATTGTATGCACGGCGATGGCTTGAGTCAGGCAAAGCTGAAAGCTCTTCTTTGTTGTGGCCTTTCTTTTCGTGGGGGTACAATGACAAACATGGGAATGTTGAAATAAATTTCCCATGGCCATTTGTTCAAATCCGTGATTGTGATGACCCGTATATCTATAAGCGAATATACTTCCCGTTTTACGGGAAATATACAGAAAAAAACAGCAGCACTTTTTTTATTACACCATTATACTTTGTGCTTGAAAAAGACAATAAGGAATATCAATCCTATTATTCACTGTATGGCATCCTTTTTTGGTATTTTAAAAGGGATTATGCTTCTGAGCACCAGCGGTATGGTAAGCACTGGCGCTTTTATAAGTTATGGCCTTTGTTTCATTATGAGTTTAATGACAGGGGCGATAGCTCATTTGCATTGTTTTCAATAATGCCTTTCAGGGATGAAGAAGGCTATGAACGCTTGTATCAACCTTTTTTCAGCATTATTGAGTATTCTAAGCAGTCTAATGGGGACAGGCGTTTTGGATTGCTGCTTAGAACATATTTTCAGAGCTGGAATGATAATTATTTTGCGATGAAGATTCCATTCATTGTTTCATATACTGAAAAGGATAAGATAATGAATCATATCTCATTGCTGCTATCATTTTTCAGCTATACCGACGATGATACTGTACAGGAATTGTGTATTGGTTGGATTCCTGTATATAGAAATGTTAAAGATAAAAAAGCCTACGAAGCAAGAATTAAAAAGTTGGCTTCATTACGGAATGCAGAAGGTAATGCAACACTGCTTGATTCACGCTTTTTATATATGGCTGGTGTTTTGCCGGGTGCTACGGTATATTCATTAAGATTTTAATATTTAGATTGCAAGGAAAAATGTTTATGAGCGATAGATTATGAAGATAAAGTTTTCAGGACATGAGTATGGTAGAAAAAATTAAAGTTAGTATTATTAATTTTGTTAGAGATATTGGCATAAATACATTGAATATAATTGCAATGATGGGATATTGCATGCTGCTGTTTTTAGATGTTGTATATCATTCAAAAGCAGCATTCCAAAAGCGCCGTGAAATTTTAAAACAGATGTATTATGCCGGCGTGAAGACATTCATTGTGGTATCAATAGTTGCACTTTTTACGGGAATGATACTTGCACTGCAGACGGGTCTTGAACTAAAGCCGTATCAGCAGCAGGCTCTGGTGGGCAATATTATCATAGCAACGCTAACGCGGGAAATGGCACCATTTGTGACGGCAATTATCTTGATTGCTGCAGTTGGTTCAACCATGGCAGCAGAAATTGGTACCATGACTGTTTCTGAAGAGATTGATGCACTGGAGATGATGGCAATTAGCCCTGTAAGGTTTTTAGTTATGCCACGGGTTATTGCTTTGGCTATTATGCTGCCAATAGCAACTATTTATACAAATTTATTGGGGACCATTGGTGGTGGCATTGTGGCATTCTTTCAGTTAGATGTAAGTTTTGAAGTTTATTATACACATGTTCTTGACTCATTGCATTTTAAAGCTACGTATGTTGGGCTTTTAAAAGCTCTTGTTTTTGGCATGATGGTTTCTACTATCAGCTGTGCTAATGGTTTAAGGGCAACAAATGGGGCTTTAGGTGTTGGAAGGGCAACACGAAATTCCGTTGTCTCTTCATTTTTAATGGTTCTTATAGTTGGATATTATATCACTGCACTGTTTTATGGGAAATAAAATTTTGCTGACGGGTTATTGAAAAATTGTATGATTGAATTTAAAAATGTAACAAAGATACTGAGCGGAACAAAGGTTCTCAATAACTTAAGTTTCAAAGTTGAAAAAGGAGAAACGTTTGTTATTATTGGGCGTTCAGGCACAGGTAAAACAGTTACATTAAAGCATATTGCAGGATTACTTGAACCTGATAGTGGGCAGATTTTAGTTGATGGTGAACAAATGAATGGTATAAGCAAAAGCCAGAGAGATAGATTGCGTGAAAAAATTGGCTTTGTATTCCAGTCGGGTGCGTTAATTAACTGGATGACGGTAGAGGAAAATATTGCACTTCCTTTACTTGAGCATAAATTATATCCAATTGAAGAAATTAAAAGGATTGTTGAAGAAAAGATGGAATTATTGCAACTCACATCAGCCAGGGACAAGATGCCTGCTGAAATCAGTGGTGGTATGAAAAAACGTGCAAGTTTAGCACGGGTTCTGGTACGCAACCCGGAAATCATTTTGTATGATGAGCCAACATCGGGGCTGGATCCTGTGATGTCCAGTTTGATTAATACAATTATAAATCAATTAAAAAAAGATTATGCAATAACACAAATTGTTGTTACCCATGATATGGATAGTGCCTATGCGGTTGGTGACAGAATTGCAATGCTGTATGATGGAACAATTATACAATGTGATGAGCCTGAAGGGATTAGAAATACAAATAATCCTATTGTACGGCAGTTTATTTCAGGTTCCTTAGAAGGACCAATTGATATATTATAATTTTATTTTCCTCAGGGAGGATTCAATATGAAACAGGAGATAGCGGTAGGTATAATAGTTATTATGGCACTTACGGTATTAGGCTATTTCACTATAATAATGAGCGGCGAAATCTTTGAAACTCATACATATTATCCAATGACAGTTGTGTTCAGGGATGTTGAAGGGTTATCAAAGGACGATAAGGTGCGGGTAAATGGGGTATTATCGGGATACGTGGATACGGTAGATTTGATTGATAATAATGTTGTTGTCAAATTGCGATTATATAACCACTTTACATTATATGAAAATTACGAGATCATGGTACGAAATGAAACTGCACTGGCAGGTAAATATGTAAGCATTAATCCTGGAGCACCAATGGATGAAAGTGGCAAACAGTACACGGTTATAACCACAAGGGATAATCTTGTTGGGACCTCAGTACCTGACCCTTTTACCATGCTTTCGCGTCTTATAGCTGACAACAGGGGAAATGTTAATGCAACTGTTAAGAATTTGCGTGATATAACTGATAAGATTAATTCTGGCAAAGGCACATTGGGCAAGATAATTAATGAAGATACTGTTCATGGCCAGGCAACTGATTTAATCAAGCAATTGCAGGATACTATTGAAGATACCCGTGAACAGGCACCAATCACAAGCTTTTTGCGTGCAGCATTAACTGCTTTTTAGCCATACCATGTTACAAATGCGTTAAATTTTTCACAAGAATAAAAAAATTATTGGAATTTTACTTGCGGCAAACCCATTGTTGATAAGTTTTGATAGTAATTTTGATGGAATTTAGTAAAACATATTTATAGAATACCTCACAGAAAGGAATGTTTGCATGCCCAAGCGTACTGATATTAAGAAAATTCTAATAGTTGGATCGGGGCCTATTGTTATAGGTCAAGCGTGTGAATTTGATTATTCAGGTTCACAAGCCTGTAAAGCGTTGCGTGAAGAAGGTTATGAGATAGTTCTGGTTAATTCAAACCCTGCCACTATAATGACCGACCCTGATATGGCAGATAAAACCTATATTGAACCAATAACCCACGATATTGTAGCACGCATAATTGAAAAGGAAAGGCCTGACGCATTGTTGCCTACTGTTGGTGGGCAGACTGCCTTGAATATTGCTGTCCAGCTTCATGAAAGCGGGGTATTGCAAAATTTTGGCGTTGAACTGATTGGAGCAAAGATTGATGCCATAAAAAAAGCTGAAGACAGGGATCTATTCAAAAAAGCTATGCTTGATATTGGGCTTCAGGTGCCAAATTCCGCACTGGCGTCTTCAATTGATGAGGCATTAAAAGTATTGGAAACCATTCCGCTTCCCATTATTATCAGGCCAGCGTTTACGTTGGGTGGTACTGGTGGCAATATTGTATATAATCAGGAAGACTTTGTGGAACTGGTGCGCAAGGGATTGGATGAATCGCCAATAAGCCAGGTATTGCTGGAGGAATCTGTCATAGGGTGGAAAGAGTTTGAGCTTGAAGTAATGCGTGACCTTAAAGACAATGTGGTCATCATATGTTCCATTGAAAATTTTGATCCAATGGGTATTCACACCGGGGATTCCATAACTATCGCCCCCCAACAAACCCTGACCGATAAGGAATATCAAAATTTAAGAGATATGGCAATCAAGATAATCCGTGAGATTGGCGTGGAAACCGGTGGTTCCAATATTCAGTTTGCGGTTAATCCAAAGGATGGCAAGGTTATGGTTATTGAGATGAATCCACGTGTCAGCCGAAGTTCAGCATTAGCGTCAAAAGCCACTGGTTTCCCTATTGCAAAGATTGCTGCCAAGCTTGCGGTGGGGCTAACCCTTGATGAAATTGCAAACGATATTACCCGCGAAACGCCTGCATGCTTTGAGCCCACCATTGATTATGTTGTTACTAAAATTCCACGCTGGGCATTTGAAAAATTTGAAGGTGCTGATACAACGCTTGGCACACAGATGAAATCGGTTGGCGAGGCTATGGCAATTGGGCGCACCTTTAAAGAGTCGTTTCAAAAAGCTTTGCGTTCGTTGGAGATTGACCGCTACGGTTTTGGTTCGGATGGCAATTTAAAAATTGATGTACTTGTTGATGCAATGCCTGAGCGCCAACGAAATGACATTATTGAACAAAATTTGCGTATTCCAAAAGAAAATAGGGTATTCTATATTAAGAAAGCCCTGGAATTAGATTGGAGTATTGAAAAGATTCATGAATTAACATCAATAGACCCGTGGTTTTTGAATCAATTAAAAGAACTGGTGGATGCCGAACGTGAATTTGTACTTAAAGCTAAGGGAGGGTTGGACAAAGACATTATTCTTAGCATGAAACAATTAGGTTATTCGGATAGGCAGCTTGCATTTTTAGTCTATAAAAATGAATTGGAAGCATTATACGCAAAAGGACTGGATGCGCAGAAGGATTATTCAAAGCGGCTGAATGAACTTGAAGACAGTATCAGGAGCTATCGCTTTGAGCATGCGATAGTTCCGGGGTATAGGCTGGTTGACACCTGCGGTGGCGAATTTGAAGCATATACACCATATTACTATTCTTCGTATGATGATGAGGATGAGGCAAAGCATACAACAAAACGAAAGGTCATGATATTGGGTGGTGGCCCAAACCGCATAGGGCAGGGTATAGAGTTTGACTATTGTTGCTGCCACGCTTCGTTTGCACTAAGGGAAGCAGGTATTGAGTCAATAATGGTTAATTCAAATCCTGAAACTGTTTCAACCGATTATGATACTTCTGACAGGTTGTACTTTGAGCCACTGACATTGGAAGATATCCTGCATATCTATAACAATGAAAAACCTGATGGCGTTATTGTACAGTTTGGCGGGCAGACACCGCTGCGTCTTGCGCGGCGTTTAGAGACCAATGGAGTAAAAATTTTAGGGACATCACCTGATTCCATAGACAGAGCCGAAGACAGGCAGCGCTTTGCTGAAGTTGTCAATAAACTTAAACTTAATCAACCTGAAAATGGCATAGCGTTTACACGTGAAGAAGCAGTTGCCCAGGCCAATCGCATTGGATATCCGGTGTTAGTCAGGCCATCGTATGTACTGGGTGGAAGGGCAATGTCCATCATTTATGATGAAAAGAGCCTTTTAGAGTATATAGTCAGTGCTGTGGAACTATCGCCCGAACATCCTATCCTTATTGATAAATTTTTGGAAGATGCACTTGAAATAGATGTTGATGCACTGTGTGATGGTGCTGATGTATATATTGGTGGCATAATGGAACATATTGAGCTGGCAGGGATTCATTCAGGAGATTCTGCGTGCAGCTTGCCACCGGTAAGCGTTAAGCCACCAATGATGCAAACTATTATAGAAACAACAGCTGCGCTGGCAAAGGAACTCAATGTCATTGGGCTTATCAATATTCAGTTTGCAATAAAAAATGGTATTTTATATGTGCTGGAAGTCAATCCGCGTGCTTCACGAACAGTGCCATTTGTATCTAAAGCAACTGGTGTTCCCTTGGCAAAGATTGCGGTATGGATTATGCTTGGCAGAAAGCTTGCGGATCTTGGGTTGACACGCATGAAGAAGGTCCCATACGTTAACGTAAAGGAAGCGGTTTTGCCTTTTAGCAAATTCCCCGGTGTTGATACATTGTTATCCCCTGAAATGCGGTCAACCGGCGAGGTGATGGGTATTGCTTCACATTTTGGGGAAGCATTTTATAAAGCTGAATTAGGAGCTGGCGACAGACTGCCGTTATCAGGTACAATATTTTTAAGTATTAACCAGCGGTCAAAAGAGGAATTGCTGGAGGAGATGCGTCTGCTGCATAAAGAAGGTTTTAAGCTGATCGCCACAGAAGGTACCGCAGCATTTCTCAATGGGCATGGAATTCCCTGTGAGCGGGTATATAAGGTCAGCGAAGGCCGTCCCAACGTTGTTGATATTATAAAAAATAAGCAGGTTGATCTTATTATTAATACTCCTGCAGGAAAGCGGCCAAAAGAGGATGCATACACCATACGTCAGGCTGCAGTTAGGTATAGGGTGCCAATTATCACGACACTGGCTGCTGCAAAAGCTGTAGTACAGGGGATTATTTCCATGAAAAAAGCTGGACAATTTACAGTAAAACCTGTACAGGAGTACCATGCGGAGGTGCAGTAGTGTGTGAAGAAAAGGTCTTAATGAATGCAAAGCAAATTGAAGAAGCAATTAATACTATCAGCAATAGTATTATGAAAGAATTTGGCGATATATCAAATGTGGCACTCGTTGGCATACAAACACGTGGTGTGGAGATAGCTAAGCGGATAAAGAAACACTTAGAAACAAGTAGCGGTAAAGAAATTAAGATGGGTACACTTGATATTACATTTTATCGTGATGACTTGGCAACACGCGGGGTGCTACCGGCAATTAAAGAAACAACCATCACATTTAATATTACCAAAAAGAATATCATTCTGGTTGATGATGTCCTTTTTACCGGAAGAACAATAAAAGCTGCCATGGAAACATTAATGTCCTTTGGCAGACCTCAAGTTATACGATTAGCTGTACTTGTTGACCGCGGTAACCGTGAACTGCCAATTCAACCGGATTATTGCGGAATGAAAATTAAGACAAAGATTGGCGATAAGGTCAAGGTCCGCCTCAAAGAAACAGATGGTATTGAAGATACTGTACTATATTGTACCCAATGATACATTATTAAACCATGAAACCAACATACCATTGCATTCCATGCCATGTCAATCATATCTATCGTGTGGTTTCAGGGCTAACGCTTGATGAACATACCAAACTGCGATTAATGCAGGAACTAACCCGCATAATTGCAAGCAACTTTTCTACCCCACCCGATTGTGCGCATGAACTGTATACGGCAATTTCTCAATTAACCGGTATTGATGATCCATTTACAAAGGTTAAAAAAAACAGCAATGCATTAATGATGTCGCTGTTACCGCAATTACGCGCTGAATGTGGACACAACCCTCTCAAGCAGGTATTAAAGCTTTCACTGGCAGCCAATATGATTGATTATGGTATTGGCGATAGTAACTGTGGAGAGGACTTCGCTGTTACATTAAAAACCATCATACATGATATTTGTATCCCTGAAGAATTTTACCATAAATTTATTTTGGCAATGGAAAAAGCAGAATCAATTCTCTATATAGCTGATAATGCAGGTGAGATAGTTGCCGATATGTTGCTTGTAGATTGTCTCCCAAAGGAAAAAATTGTTTTTGCTGTCAGAGGTTATCCCGTAATAAACGATGCAACACTGCAAGATGCACAAGACATTGGGTTAACACAAAAGGTAAAAGTAATCACAACAGGGGATAGGACTCCAGGTATAAATCTTACAAGATGCAGCAAGGAGTTTTTACTAAATCTTTCACAAGCAGATATGATAATAGTAAAAGGGCAGGGAAACTTTGAAACAATGATAGATGTGCCCCTGGATGGGATTGTGAAAACAGGGGTAAAATTATTTTTTCTGTTTAAAGTGAAATGTTTGCCGGTTGCAGAATTCACATATAAAAAAGTAGGTGATAATGCTTTTATTATACGCGAAGTATAAAAAGGGCACACAGCCGTGTGCCCTTTTAGTATGTTGATTATGCAGCTTTTTTCACAGGTGGCTTCAGAAAAGCCATTACTATCATCAAACCTAAAACACCTAATACCAGTGTTGGCCAGAATGCTACCTGATATGAACCAAAGACATCCTTTGCCTGACCTGAGATAATGCCTCCAATAATTGCACCCAAACCGTAAGCAAAGAAAACTATGCCATAGTTGCGGGCATAATTCTTTAAGCCAAAAAATGAAGCTGTAGTTGTTGGTGCAATTGCAAGCCATCCACCCAGTATGAGCCAGAATCCACAGAATGCAACAACATACATTACTACATCGCCTTCTTTTGCCATAAGCATCATAACTGATACAGCAATGATGATTAAAAGGTTAAGGATAGCTGCACCTTTAGGAGTAATCTTATCGGTAAGCCAGCCAAACAATGGACGACCTACAGCGTTAAATATAGCAAAAATACCTACGAGTGTAGTAGCTGTTTCTCCATCAATTTTAATTATTTCACTACCTACTGGTTTGGAAATACCTATGGCCATCAAACCTGCTAAACAACCAATAATATATGCTAAGAACAATCCCCAGAATGTGGAAGTTTTTACCATCTCATTTGAATCAAAATCAACTGCACTGGCAGCAGCGGCTGAAGGAGTCCATCCTTGTGGTTTCCAACCTGCTTCAGGAGTTTTAAAAGGCAATGCTAAAAGAAACAAAATTATTGCAAAACCAATACCAAAGTAAAGAAATGTTGTTGAAAGGCCTATAGATGGGATAAGAGCACCAGCCAATTTTCCTGTAATAAGAGCAGACCCACCAAAACCGGCTAACATTAAGCCTGTTGCCAAACCTTTTTTATCAGGGAACCATTTACCTGCGATATTTATTGGGCATCCGTATACAATACCTACACCGCTACCTGCTATTATCCCATATGTTAAAATTAACACATAGATATTTTTTGATTCACCAGCAAAATATGATAGAGCCCAGCCCAGACCAACTACAAGGCCACCAACTATTGCTATTTTCTTGGGGCCATATTTTTCCATAATTCTGCCAGAAAAGAACATAAGGATGGAAAAGAAAGCTAAAAAGATCATAAATGGCAAATTGCCTTCTGAAGCTGTAATGCCAAAGCTGTTTTTAATCTCAGGTAAAAAAATGCTATAGGCATAGACGCTACCTAGGCATAAATACATAATTAAACTTGTAATTACAAAAACCCATCGCCCTGATTCAGGTGAAAGGCCAAAAAGTTTGTTGTGATGTGTCATATAACCCGATCCTCCTAAAATTTTTTGTTACATATAGTTTTTACATATAAAAAAACTATGAAAATACAAATTTAAGATACCTTTATTAGTCAAGAATATTTTTATATGCGTTAAATTGCTTCTTTTTTGTTGTTATCCGCTTTTGATATACTCTGTGCCTTAAAGTTAGTGTAAAACTGCTTGGTAACGGCAAATGGCTCATCATACTGCTGTGAAGCATTCCACCATATAAATCCCTTTACACCCGCATCATGTACTGCCTGAATCTGTTTTGCCATGTATTCCTGAAATGACAATCCTGACATAGCCACGCGTATTTTAAAGGCTTGTATGTACATGACAATATCAGCGTTCTTGGTGCGTTCTTTTGCGCGTTTGCCGGTTATAAACACTGTGTAATAGGGATCAGCCATTAATTTTTTACTCCATGTATAATGGGAAGGGTATGCCATGGGGCAGATGACATCAGCAACCTTATCTAATCCTTCCATGCGCTGACCGATAGTATCATTGGCATTGAGTGGTATTCGGCCAAATATATCGCACGCAACACGAACATTGTATACAGCCAATTCATTCTTAGCCCGTGCTAAAAAACCTTCTATTGTTTTATACCGTTCTTCCAGGGGCACATGTTTCAATATGCCATAATCATTAAATCGTATATAATCAAATTGTATTTCTCTAAAGCCAATTTCACATGCTTTCTTTGCTAATTCTAATCTGCCTTTAATGAGTTCTTCCGGCACGGGATATACTTTTAAGCCATCAGGGAACATAACTACGCGAGCAATGGTGTATAAACCCTGTGAAATAACATAATCAATATTTTCTTTTGGGATTAAAAATTTATTATTGGATTCGTTGTGCACATCAATAACAACTGCATTAAACCCTGCAGCTTTAGCTTTTGAAATAAAATTTTTAAGAAGATTAATATCACGTCCTGATTGCGAATTGAGGTAAATGCCTTTATAAAATTCTGGTACGGGAATGGGTTGTTGTATTGTTTCAACACTGACCTGTGTGTCACCTTTGCCAAACATTTCAAAGCCAATAAGAATAGCTACGATGGTTATAGCACACATAAGCAATAGAACAATCTTTTTCATGTTTATTCCTTTCTATTATAATAATTAAATATTTGTGGTATATGATTATACTGTGTAATAATTTGTCGACTAAAATATATACTCATTGTACTAAAAAACAGTGTGAAAATTTTTATTTACTAATGAAGATTGATATGTAATAAGACTAATAGTATAATGAGTAGCGATAGTTACCACAATAGAAGGCACTCTTGGAATATGAAAGAAACAGAATTAAATAAGTTACTTAAAACTGATAACCCTTTTAGGGCACTCAAGGTATATAATTTCCGCCTTTTTTTTATTGGGCAATTTGTTTCGCTGATTGGTACATGGATACAGCAACTGGCATCAAGCTGGCTGATGTACCGATTAACTGCTTCATCCATGTGGTTGGGGTTGCTTGCGTTTGCAGCACAGATGCCAATTTTTTTGCTGACACCAATAACAGGTGTGGTGGCTGACCGCTATAACCGGCATCACATATTAATGATTACGCAGATTCTTTTATGCATACAATCACTTATATTGGGACTTTTAGTTGTATTTGGGTATATTACCCCGGCATGGCTTTTAGTACTGAATATCTTGCAGGGGTGCTTCAATGCCTTTGATATGCCTGTGCGACAGTCATTTGTATTTGATATGGTTGCCGAAAAGGAGCTTTTGAGCAATGCCATTGCCCTTAATTCTGTAGTATTTAACAGCACCCGCCTTATAGGACCGCCATTGGCAGGATTATTAGTGGCACAATTTGGTGAAGGCGTATGCTTTTTAATTAATACAACGACATTTTCAGGGATTATTGTTGCCTTGCTTTTTATGAAAAATGTTCAGTATAGTGCGTTATCCCGTGCAGGAAATTTCAAGGAAAATATTAAGGAAGGCTTTAGCTATGTAAAGAACCATTACCCTATCCGTACTGTTCTGATACTCTTAGCATTAATAAGTTTACTGGGAATGCCTTATATGGTGCTGATGCCTGTTGTTGCCGTGGAAATTTTACATGGTGATTCACACACGTTAGGATTTCTTTTAGGAACGGCAGGATTTGGTGCACTCATTGGAGCGCTTTATATAGCATCACGAAGCCATACAGTACGGTTTGAAAATAATATTGCAGCTGGTTCGCTTTCGCTTGGATGTGGGCTGATTTTATTTTCATTTTCACGCAATTTGTATCTTTCGTTAGCCCTCATGTTTATTATAGGCATCAGTCTTATTGTGCAGATGGCATCTTCCAATACGTTTATTCAGTCAATGGTGGAAGATTCAATGCGTGGCAGGGTTATGAGCCTTTATACTATGTCATTTATGGGTATGGCTACTATCGGTAATTTATTTGCCGGAGCTATCGCCCAGCGTATTGGCGTTCCCTTGACACTGCTTTTGAGTGGTGTGGGATGCACTATTGTTGCAATTTTGTTTTATAAAAATTTAGGCGTGTTGAAAAAGAATATTATAAATTATGTCCGATAGTTGATAATTAAGCAGATTTTAAATTTTGAAATGAATATAAATAAAATATTAGAAAATTGTAAGACCTATCAAATTCTTGACTTTTGTAATAAAATATTTTATTTTAAAACTATTAATTCCTCAATGCATTTTTATGTACAAATAATAATTAATGTACACTATCCCGCCGCCTAAGGCGGGATAGTGTACAAGTATTTATGTTAAATTTTTTTAAGGAATAAATACTGTTATTTTAATTGAAAAATATGGTATAATTTAATTATGAATAAAGAAGATATTATACGCTATTGGAAAGAAACTTCAGATAAAGATTATGAAACAATGCTGCATCTTTTTCAGACAGGTGATTATCATTGGAGCCTTTTCATGGGACATCTTGTCATAGAAAAACTATTGAAAGCAATATTTGTTATGAGAAATGATGAAAACATTCAACCACCAAAAACACATGATTTACTTCTTCTTGCAAAAAAAGCAGGTATTGAAACTAATGATGAAATTGATGATACTCTTGATTTAATAACAACATTTAATATTAATGCACGATATCCTGACTATAAACAGGAATTTTATCATAAGTGTAATCTAAACTTTACTCAGGATTCTATAAAGAAAATCAAGGAGTTGCGTGAATGGATAATAACAATGATAGAGAATCAATAAATATTATCATTAATAAATATGTTGGCTTACTTGAAAAAAAATACTCTTTACGGTATGTATATCTATTTGGCTCATGGGTACAAGGGAATGCTAATTTTGATAGTGATATAGATATTGCAGTGATAGCTGATGATTTTACAGGTGATCCGGTAGATGACCGTTTAGCTCTTATGCGCTTAAGGCGAACTGTTGATTTACGCATAGAACCAGTACCTTTTTTAACTCATGATTTTGTTCCAACAAATCCTTTTGTTGGTGAAATTATAAAAAAAGGGGTTCGTGTCCGATAAAAATTTATTTACTATCCTTGGTTTTAAAATTCTTTTCAAAACTTTTGTTGACATACAAATAGTATAATTCTATATATGTTACACTCTCCGTTTTAGCTTTGATACTACGCGTCACAAAATCCTAAGTGTTTGGGGTATGTGTATGACTATTCTTACCACAATTGAATCCGACCTTAAAGACGCAATTAAAAACAAAAATGAACTGTTAAGCAGTACTCTGCGCATGCTGAAATCTGACATAATGTATGAAAAGACAAAGGGCACTGAAGATTTAACCGATGAGAAAATAATTGAAGTGTTAACACGCAGTGCCAAAAGACGCAAAGAAGCCATAACTGAATATGAAAAAGCTGGCCGAAATGATTTAGCTTCAAAGGAAAAACAGGAACTGGAAATCATTATGAAATACCTGCCGCAACAGATGAGTGAAGCCGAAATTGCTGCCCATGTTGACAAAGTTATTGCTTCCATGGGAACTATCACCCAAAAAGATATGGGCAAAGTCATGGGGCAGGTTATGAAAGACCTGAAAGGCAAGGCAGACGGGCAACTTGTAAAGCAGATTGTTCAGAATAAACTTGAAAATCTGTAAATTTATATATATATTACTGTCAAATGGCTATCCCCCGAGATACGATTGAACATATACGGCAGAAAGCTGCTATAGAAGATATTATAAAACGCTATGTTCCTACCCTTGCCAAAAAGGGCAAGAACTATGTAGGACTGTGCCCATTTCATAAAGAAAAAACCCCTTCGTTTACGGTTTCTCCTGATAAACAGATGTTCTATTGTTTTGGATGCCATGAAGGTGGCAATGTCTTTACGTTTATATCAAAGGTTGAACATGTTGACTTTGTAGAAAGTGTAAAGATTGTAGGGGAGATAGTTGGCATTCCTGTCCGTGATGATGTCAAACCTCAAAATGATGAATATAGTAAGCTTTTAAAAATTAATGAGCTTATTTGTAAGAGCTATCGCAAAGCATTACGTATGCCTGCTAACAGGCATGCATTGGATTACCTTTTAAATCGTGGGGTGACTGAACAAAGCATTGACGAATTTGAGTTGGGGTATGCGCCTGACGAGTGGCGCTATGCTACTGATATATTAAAAAATATGAATATTTCGCTTGATATGGCGGTTAAAACCGGCAATATCAATAAAGTAATAAAAAGCGATACCACGCATTACTATGACAGGTTTAGAAATAGGGTTATATTCCCAATTTATGACCAAAAAAATGAAATTATTGGCTTTGGTGGTAGAATAATTGAACAGGGCGAGCCCAAATACCTTAATTCTCCTGAATCAACGGTTTTTCAAAAGCGGAATATTCTTTACGGATTGAATAAATCACGGCAACACATAGCTGAGCTAGGCAGGGCAATCGTTGTTGAAGGTTACCTGGATGTAATTGGCGTATATCAGGCAGGCATTCACAATGTGGTTGCTCCTCTGGGTACCGCGTTAACGCTGGAACAATTGCAGCTATTGTCCCGCATATGCAATGAGGTAATTATTGTATTTGATGCGGACTCTGCAGGGATTAAGGCTTCACTAAGGTCCCTTGATGTTGCTGAAAATCTCAATATTGATATCCGAATTGCACAATTGCCACAGCTTGACCCGTTTGATTTTGTAGCAAAGTTTGGTGTACGGGAGTTTATGGCAATTATTGATAAGGCATCGCAACCCGTTGATTTTCGCATAGAACGTATAATAGCAGAAAATAAGGGCAAACAGGTAGATATATTAAAACAGGTATTTACAGTATTACGGGATATACCTTCCGAAGTGCAGCGGCAGCACTACTTTAAAAAGCTTGCCACCATATTTCAGGTTACGGAACAGGCTATTAGAACGGATTATGAACGTTTTACAAAAGGTCAAAAGACAAGCGGGGGGGCGATAGTTACCGGGAATACGGCTTTGGATTTTTATGCAAAAAGCCAGCGTGAACTGGTACTTTTACTGTGTAATTACCCGGAATTGGTTGAGCATGCACTAGTGGATTGTTCCCTGTCACAGTTTACCGATACCGTGGCAAAGAATATCTACCAGGCAATCATAGACCTGTTTGAAAAAAATGAACCTATTACACTGGATAAAATGTTTGATTTTTTCCCTGAAGGCATGGAAGCACAATTGCTAACTCAGGGCTTTTCAAAGCAGTTTGCATTTGAAGACCCAAAAATTGCCTATTCAGAAATTATATTAAATATGCGGCTGTATACTATCGACAAAAAAATTAACGAATTTGCAGAAAAAATTAAGAAAGATAAGCAGGATAATATACAATATTATATGACCGAATTAGAAGTATTGCGCCGTGAAAGAGAAAAATTAGCTTCATATATTTATAACAAAGGCAGTGCAAAAATTTAAAACCACAGTAAATTTTTTAATATAAAGGGTAGAGTTTATTATGGCAAAAGGTGATGTTCTTTTAGAAAGCATTCCAGAAGTTAAAAAACTTGTGGATTTAGGAAAAACCAATGGTGAGATTACCTATGATGAGCTTAACGATATTTTGCCCGATAAGATATTAAATTCTGATAAAATTGATGATATTTTTATTCTTCTCAATCAGTTAGGCATTGATGTTGTTGAAGAGCCCACACGCCGTGCTGAAGCTGCACCATTGAAAAAAGAAAAATCCCATTCAAAAAAAGCAGCAGCTCAGACATCAGAGACAGCTATTTCCGATGATCCAATTCGCCTGTATCTAAAGGAAATTGGCAAGGTGTCGCTGCTTTCCGGCGATGAAGAGGTGAAGCTTGCAAAACGTATAGAAGAAGGTGAAATTCTTATTGAGAATGCTGTACTGGATTCTACCGTACTTCTCAATGAACTGATAAAAAACCATTCAAAAGTTAAAAGCGGCAAGATTAAACTGACTGATGTTTTGCGGATAAATAAACTCTACTATTTTTCTTCTTTTGACATGCATGATCTTGAAAAGCGCTATGAAAATAACATGAGTATCATCATAGCTGAAGACAAAAAAATAATGCAGCACCAGAATAAGCTAAGGAAACTGGCCGAAGATTCCAAAAAGGCAGTAGAATTAAAAGAAAAAATAGACGAATCGCGAAAAATTATTAAGGATGCACTGGTAAACCTGCAGGTACATGAAAATGAAATAAATAAAACTGCTCAGCGTATTTTATCAATGGTTACCAGGATAAAGGAAACGCGGCATTTTTTCAAGGGCCTTGAAAATCATTTTGGCAAATCGGTAAAAGAATTAAAGCAATATGGTCGCAAATTAGAAAAAAATGAAGATGTGAAAAAAATATTAAAAGAGCTAAAAGTTAAAACAAAAGATGAAATTTTAGAGATAGTTAAAGATATCAGAAATAATGAGCGCAAAATCCGCCGTATAGAGCAGGAAGCAGGTGCCACGTGCGATGAAATCATGGAGTGGGGCACTCAGATTGAGATAGGCCACCGGAAGATTTCACTGGCCAAAAAAGAGCTCATTAATGCAAACTTAAGGCTTGTAGTGTCAATTGCCAAGAAATATGCCAACAGGGGCATGCATTTCTTTGATTTGATTCAGGAAGGAAATATTGGATTAATAAAAGCTGTAGATAAGTTTGAGTACCGTAAGGGGTATAAATTTTCCACCTATGCAACATGGTGGATACGGCAAGCAATAACAAGAGCTATCTCTGACCAGGCGCGTACCATACGTATCCCTGTTCATATGATTGAACAGATAAACAAAGTAATGCGGGAAACACGGCTTTTCCAGCAGGAATTTGGACGGGAGCCAAGTCCCGAGGAATTAGCAGACAGGCTGGGCTGGCCGGTAAGCAAGGTGAAAGGTGTAAAAAATGTTGCGCGTGAGCCAATATCATTAGAAACACCCATTGGCGAGGAAGAGGATTCACTTCTTGGTGATTTTATTGAAGATAAAGAGGTAGATTCACCGGTGAATACTGCTGCGTACCGTTTGCTTTCAGAGCAGATAAATTCGGTATTAAGCACATTGCCGGCGCGTGAGCAGAAGGTTATACGCATGCGTTTTGGGCTGGATGACGGGTATTCCCATACACTGGAAGAGGTTGGGTATGTGTTTAAGGTAACCCGTGAGCGTATCAGGCAGATAGAAGCTAAGGCACTGCGCCGTTTGCGCCACCCCACCCGTGCACGAAAATTAAAAGATTATCTTGACTATATGTAATAAGCATTGTATAGTTATTTTAAAATGGGAGATTGTATCTCCCATTTTTATTTACATCACTATGTATTCTCACATGCAAGTATATGAATAAAAGTAATGAGATATTGTATACCTTGCTTAGGTAGCCAGGAATACAATGTTAAGGGTAATGTATTAATGTTGGGTAAAATATGCAACAAACGACAAACAGTAACATAATGAAAGCTATAACTGTAATAGGTGCAGGTTCATGGGGTACCGCTGTTGCCAATGTAATAGCCCATAACCATCCTGAAATTGTTGTCCGGATGTGGGCGTATGAAAAGGATGTTGTCCGTTGGATAAACACCCAGCATATGAATACAGAGTACCTTCCTGATGTGGAACTTGCTGAAAATATAATTGCCTATACCGATATGAAAGAGTCGGTCAAAGGCACTGATGCAGTTATCCTTGCTACTCCTTCAAAAGTTGTGTATGACACCTGTACCAGAATACGACGGCATATAGATTCAAAAGTATATTTTGGTTATTTGTCTAAAGGCTTCTGTAGGGTTGGGTCTGGGATTTATACCATGTCACAGGCAATAGAGCTTGCAATACCTTTCTTAATGGATAAGGTGTGTGCCATATGTGGACCAAGCCATGCTGAAGAGGTGTGCAGGGAATACCATACTGCATTGCATGTTGCCAGCAAATCTAAAGCTTCAATTAACTTTTTTATGAATCTGCTTTTGAATGAATATCTTGAATGCATACCATCAGAAGACATTATTGGTGTTGACTGTGGCAGCACATTGAAAAATCCTGCAGCAATTGCTGCAGGTATCATCAGTAACCTGCCTCAGTGCGGGGATAACCTTTCAGGCGCATTGATAGCACAGGCACATCAGGAGATGATACAATTGGGGCGCTGCCTTGGTGCGCAGGAACAAACCATTATGGGTATTGCCGGTTTAGGTGACCTTGTTGCAACAGCTTTAAGCCAGCATAGCCGAAACAGGCGCTTTGGAAGGGAGATAGCAGAGCAAATAACCCGGAAAGGGACAACTATAGGTTTCTTTGACAAGTTGTTATTACGGGTAAAACCGGAAAATGTGCTGGAAAGAATGAGTAAACGCATGCATTATCTGGTTGAAGGTGCGTATGCAATTGAGCCAATATTAGAACTGGCAGATAAATATAACCTTACTATGCCTGTATACCGCTCTCTGTATGATGTGCTTCTGGATAAGCGCGACCCATGGCTTTTAATTGAAACAATTAAAAATCCTGCAAAATATGAAATATTGACACGCCGTGCCCGTATAAAAGTGAAAGAGCGCAAGAAGGGAATTGAGCGCATGAGCGGTTTGATATTTAAACATATTGTGGTTGAACGGCTTATGCAGCAGTTGTGCAGTGAAAATAAAAAATCACAGGTACTGGCTAATAAACAGGTATACATAGATTTTTTACAGCAGCAACATCTTACCCGGCATAAAGAGTATTCCCATGAACTATCGCTTTATAATAATTTTAATGAAGCACAATATGAAAAGCAACTGAAAACACTGATTGAGTATTATTATGATAGTATAAGCGATAGATATGTGTATATGTTTTCATTGCTGATACTTAAACTGGCACGGATGTTTTTTTATCTTTACGGCTTGTTGTACCGGCGCAGGATTACAGAGTTTTTTGAAGAAAGGATTTCACTGACCGGGGATATTAAATATCTGAAAAAGATTGTAATGACCGCAAACCCGGTATATTTTTGCAATGCTAAAGACCAGGCAGATTCGTTATTTGTTGTGCTTGCTCTTATTAAGTTTATATCAATACCGTTGCCGCGATTTTATGTTGACAGCAGGCTTTTAGAAAATAAATTGCTGCGCTTTCTTTTCAGGCTTTGTGGTGGATATGTGGTACATGCCACACGATGTGCTTCGGTTATATACAGAGAAACGCTGTTACAGTATATGTTAGCGTGTGTTGAACATGGGATTCCTGTTTTGTACTCTAATTCTATGGAAGATGAATCATCAGATGAGCTATTAATTCAGGATATGATAATTGAGGGATTATGTGATTTATTGCACAAAACAACTGAGGAAATAGCGGTAATACCTGTTGGGGTTGGCCATAAACATTATAACCCGGCAACTCATCCGGTTTCATTCTTGAAATTATTCAGGAATGTAACAAAGGTCCACATCTCCCGGCCAATTACCCTGTCACATTTTTCGGCAAGTGATACATTGAGTGATGATACCAAAATGATGTTAAAGGTGAAACAACGGCATGACATCCCCATCTATCCGCATTATTTTGTAGCCCATGTATTGCATGCTGCAGGAGGAAGTTTGCACATTGAAGCTATTGCAGTTGAAATTGACAGCATACTAAAGCTGCGTAATTTAAAGCATCGATATTCTGTTGACAGTATAATGCGTGAAGGCATGGATTTTCTTATTTCAAATAATTGTGTTGCACAGAGTGGGGAAACTGTGGTTGTGCATGAAGATAAAAAAGAGGCAATTAAATATTTTGCGGACTATGTCGTGTAAACTGGTCAAATAGACCCCTGATGTTAGAGCAAAACTCTGCGGAGGGCGGCATTATTATAATTACAAAGGTTTGTTAAGCAATTTACCTAACATATCAAATACTTCCTCTAGCGAATGAGCAGGGTATATGCTGCTTCCATTATTCCTGTCATCTATTGGTTCGGCAACAATCCGCTTGCTCCATCCGCCGGTAAACACGCAGCTTATAATAGGCTTGCCGTAGTGCCATGCGTATGCCAATTCGGTTAAAGTTCCTGCTTTTCCGCCAATAGAAATAACAACATCTGCTGAAAGCACATTCATACTGTTGCGCGCAAAGCCTATGCCGGTAGGAATCACAATATCGCAGTAGTTATTAGCACCATCAAACCTATCAAAGGGTAATATGCCAACTACAATACCACCATGGTCATGTGCACCCTTTGAAGCCGCTTCCATAACGCCAGTCCTTCCTCCGGTAATGAGCACCCATCCGTTTTTTGCTATAAATGAGCCTATTGCATACGCAATGTCATAATGCTGTGTATCATCAGCTGAGCCAATAATGACAACCTGAGTTTTTTTCATGGTTACTATCGCTTAACTAATGGAAGTGTAATATCTGGGTGATTGTTGGTATAATGTCTGCTTCCTTTTCAATCATTTTGTGGAAAATTTTTGATGGTATTGAAATATTCCTGTAACTAAAGGTTAATGATTTAACATCTGCTTGGATATTTGCATTAATACACAGATACAGGTTCATTGAAAGAGCAAAGCTGTATTGCCCAAAGTTTTCTATTAAAGTATTTTTTATTGATACTGAAACTTCGTTGAGCGAATGCAGGCCAAAATGGCTTAGCGTACTGAAAGGTGATACAATATATATTCCATATAATGAACATGGCCCCTTGGTCAATAATTTTGAGCACACCTGATGAATATATTTTAATGTAGTATTTGGGACATCTAAAGAAATAATGTCTGCAATGTCAAAAGGGCTTGTAAAGACTTTTAGATGAGCAGCATAACGCAGGAATGCTTCTTTGGAAAAGAATGAGGATGAAGAGATAGCAATAAACACAATAGATAGTTCTGCAGAATGAAATAGCAGTGAGCTGTGCAGTGAAAAATTCTGAATGACATTTTGGCTTGCCGTGTAGTCAAGTACAAAGCGTGGTGGGGAAGAAAAAAAAGTATTATTGCATATAGAGTAAAGAGGCTGCACAAAAACATCAGGGCCATGGTACAGCGAAATAGTGGTTTTGTCATCCTTTGAGTTAAATGCAACAATTGCTGAGAATATTGAAAAATTTTCAGCATTATGGGTAGCAATAAGATTGAGAATATAATTTTCATATTGGGGTTCTGATGTTGTTTTATAAGCCCTTTCTTTATATCCAGTATATTTCCGTAATGCCTGGTCAAAAGATATCTGCCCTTCCGAAAATGATGCTATCGTTTGTTGTATTTCTTTTAACAATGATGTATAATCATCCTTCATTGAATGCCTTCTATTTTGTAGGGGTGTATGATACACCCCTACAAATAACATCATTATTGATATTCACTTAATACATTTGATGCAATAACAAGCCGCTGTATTTCAGATGTTCCTTCATATATTTCGGTAATTCGTGAATCGCGGTAAAATCTTTCTGCCGGATAATCTTTAACATATCCATATCCGCCAAAAATCTGCAGTGCCTTATGGGTTGCCCTGTGAGAAGCTTCCGAAGCAAAAAGTTTTGCCATGGCTGCATTCTTGGAATAACGCCTGCGGTCGGGGCCGCTGCCGATGAGCATAGCTGCCTGGTATGTTAAAAGCCGTGCAGCCTGAATTTCAGTAGCCATATCAGCAATCATCCACTGGATTGCCTGCTGGCGTGCTATTGGCTGATTGAACTGTACTCGTTCAAGTGAGTATTTTACTGCAGCGTCCATAGCAGCCTGAGCAATTCCCAGCGCTTGAGCTGCAATGCCAACTCTTCCGCCGTCAAGCGTATGCATGGCAATTTTGAAACCATCGCCTTTTTTGCCCAGAATGTTTTCTTCAGGGAGTTCACAGTTTTCAAAAACTAACTCTGTTGTTGATGATGCACAAATGCCTAATTTATCTTCGGTCTTGCCAACTGAAAATCCCGGAGTGCCTTTTTCAACAATAAACATGCTCAAGCCTTTGTGGCCAACGCCCTTTTCAGTAACAGCCATCACCACAGCAACATTGGCAACGCCGCCGTTTGTAATAAAATTTTTTGTTCCGTTAAGTACCCATTTGCCATTCTTAAATTCGGCTGTGGTTTTTGTGCCTGCTGCATCAGAACCAGCATTTGGTTCGGTTATGCCAAAACAGCCAATCCATTCACCTGAGCATAGCTTTGGCAGGTATTTCTTTTTCTGCTGTTCAGTGCCAAAGTAATAAATGGGTGACAGGCACAATGAGTTATGTGCCGAAACAATAACACCCGTTGAAGCACACCCGCGTGAAATCTCTTCAACAGCGATGGCATAGGTAAGGTAATCCATGCCAGATCCGCCGTATTCTTCAGGGTAAACAACACCCATCATCCCCATTTCACCTAATTTTTTTACATGTTCCCATGGAAATTCATGTGTGCGGTCATAATGTTCAGCTTTTGGTGCAAGTTCGTTTTCTGCAAACTTCCTGCACATATCTTTGACCATCTGTTGTTCTTCAGATAAATTAAAATCCATAAGCCGATCTCCTTAATTGTATCTATATAAATGCTGATATGTACAATTGTGTAGAAAAAGGTTGTATTTTGTCAAGGCAATAAACATGACAACGATTAAAATGCAGCAGGGATTTTTATGTTGAAAAAAAGGCAGGTATATACTACATAGGTTTACATGTATGTGGCGATAGTTACTGATGAAGGATGAACAGTATGATAAAAAAACTATTGATGGCAATAGCCTGTAGTATGCTTCTTTCATGCGGTTATTTCAGGGTGACCGATCTTTCTGCAAGCAAGGTTTGTGCAATTCCGTCAGGAGCAGCATTGGGTGCGGTAAGCATTAACTATAATGAGTCAGGCCTTTTAGACATGAGTTTTGGCGTCCTGCTAGCAGATGATAAGGTATACGTTAAGGATAATATTCAAAAGAAGGTGCTTGTCTTTGACCGTGACGGAAAATGCTTGATTGCCATTGGCAATGTCAGTGCAACAGCCGAAGGCAAGGATATAAAAAAAACACAGGTAAAATTTGACATAGTGGGTACCATGGTGGTTGATTCGGATAGCAATCTGTATGTCCAGAATAGATTGGCGTCGGTGCAGCGTATTGATGCAGCAGGGACACAGATTGATATGTCGCCATCATTTATACTTGTATTTGATCCAGATGGAAAACTGCAATACACAATTGGGCAGACGGGAATGCCCACCGTACCCTTTTATTACATTGAGCATTTAGAGATAGATAGAAAAAACAGGCTTTTTGTAATAGCACGTACATATGATATATGGAGTGTCTACAGGTTTGATAAACGGCAACGCGATTTTTATATGACATTTCCAAAAAATTTCTTTATTGATACAATTGATGCTACTACTTCATACACGGGTAAAATTGAAAATATCAGGATATTACATAATGGGCAGGGGTTTGTCCTATCGGTAGCATATTACCATAATACGCGGTTCAAATACAGAAAAATATTTCAATATGATATTAAAGATTCCAGGCCTGTTGAGCTGTTAAAAATATCTGAGCCCAAAAATGAATTATTTACAGTAGTGCAGAATAAATATATATATCTTTGGAATGTTGAAGATACAAATGATGTAAAATTTTTGCTGTATAATTTTGATGGAACCATTATAGGGAATGTGCGGTGCAAATTTCCTCATCAGGCATTATTTTCGGACATTGATGTTACCGGTGAAGGCAAGTTATATTCCTATCATGCCTATTCAACAGGATTAGAAGTATATGAATGGAAGTGATACATGAAAGTGGTAACCGCACAACAGATGCAGCATATTGACCGGGTAACAATAGAGCAGTATGGTATTCCCGGTGAAGTCTTAATGGCCATGGCGGGCAAGTCAGTTGCCGACTATGTACTGACAAATATTAATGCTTCATCAATTGCAGTGTTCTGCGGTGTGGGTAATAACGGTGGTGATGGTTATGTTGTGGCGTATTTGCTTTCACAGCATATTCATGTTGAAGTATTTATAGCAGGAGCTATAGAAAAACTAACGCCATCTTCAAGATTATATTATGATGTGTGTCGTAATGCACAGGTGCCCATGACTGTCCTTTCTCAAGAATTATTGACAACTTTAGACTTACACAGATTTGATATCGTCATTGATGCACTTACCGGTACGGGGTTTTCAGGGCAGCCAAAAGGATTATTACAACAGGTGATTAATCTCATTAATGAAAGTGGCAAAAAGGTCATTGCCATTGATATGCCAAGCGGTTTGCCTGCAGATGGTGCAATTGAATCAGAAACTATCGTAAAAGCCCATGCCACCATTACCATGGGGCTGCCAAAGATTAATCTTGTAACATATCACGGCAAATTTTTTGCAGGCAATCTCATCGTTGCCAACATTGGATTTCCTAAAAACTTGTGCCAGGCAAAAGACATTTTCCGCCAGCTTATTGACAGGGAGTTTATTGCCAGTAACTATCGCCCACAAAAAAACTATGATGCGCATAAAGGCACCAACGGACACCTTTTGTGCATTGGCGGCTTTGATGGAATGGAAGGGGCTATTATGCTGTGTGCGGATGCAGCATTTGCACAAGGCATTGGGCTTGTAACTATTGCAACAACGCCAGGCGCGCGTGGTACAATAGCAGGTAAAATCAAAGAAGCAATTACCAGGCACATAAATATTGAATTGGATGCTACGCAGTTTTTGCCCAATGTTTTTGATACCAGTATGTTTGCATCACAGGTTGAAATGATAGCCCAACAATTAGAAAATATCATACAGCAGGTGCGCCCAACTGCTTGTGTAATAGGCCCGGGCATGGGACGAAGCGTAACGGCTGCCGCGGTGTTTGCTGCGTATTGCAGGTGTGCAGTAAAAATGGATGTACCTACAATCATCGACGGTGATGGGCTATATTTTGTGGCGCTATTAAAGGGTAAGATTAAACTGCCACAGGTTTGCATTATCACGCCACATTTTAAAGAAGCGGCACGTATTGCTGGCAACAATGTTGATGATATAAAGAAAAACAGGGTGTACCATGCCGAAGCGCTGGCAAGTGAGTGCGGCTGTATAACCGTGTTAAAAGGGCCATGTTCCATAGTAACCGATGGCACAAACACGGCAATAAACACAACAGGCAATCCTGCCCTTGCAACAGGTGGTTCGGGCGATGTGTTAACAGGCATTATTGGGTCGCTGCTTGCAAAAGATATTCCGCCTTTTGTAGCAGCATCGTTAGGGGTTTACATACACGGTAAGGCGGCGGATACCTATTGTCAAAAGAACAGAGTGCAGGTAATGCGTGCAGGTGATATTATTCAGCATATACGTGATGCGTTGCTGGAATTATAAAAATTTCGTTTCCATTTTGATGGATTGTTTTCAATATATGCCGTGATGCGTTTAAATTCTGCATCGTTGCGGATAATATGATCATAGAAACCCAACCATAATCCCACCACGGTGCGCGTGCCATAAACCTTATTTTGCACTCATAACAAACACATCTTCTAAAGAGGGAAGTATTGGTTGCAGTGCTGCATTTATATTGTGTGATGCAAGCAGGCGTTTGATTGAATTAATCCTGGTAAAATGTTTATCAACCACAACATGGATGTCTGTGCCAAAGAGAGCGGCTTCAATAATATAATCTTCTTTGTTTAGAATATTGTATGCTGTAAGATAGTTATCGGTAGAAATCTTTATGATTGTATAAGGCAATTCCTCTTTCAGCTTTTGCGGTGTATTGAGGGCAATAATCTTACCGGCAATGATAAGTGCAATACGGTTACAGTGTTCAGCTTCATCCATGTAGTGTGTTGTTACAAATATGGTTTTGCCTTCCCTTGCCAGAGTGTAAATCTCATCCCAGAATATTCTGCGCATGAGGGGATCAACGCCGGATGTTGGTTCATCTAAAAACAGTATCTGCGGGTCATGAATCAGTGCGGATCCTAACGCAAGGCGCTGCTTAATTCCAAGCGGCAGATTTTTAACCAGGCTGTGCCTGTGTTCTTTAATGTTTACCAGTTCATAGATGAAGTTCATGCGTTGCTTCAAACGGCTTGAGGAAAGCCCATATACTGTGCCATAAAATTCTAAATTTTCCTCAATGGTGAGGTCCTCGTACAGTGAAAATTTTTGCGACATATAGCCAATGATATTTTTAATTTCCCATTGCTGTGTAATAATATCAAAACCGCCAACAGTACCGTTGCCTTTATCAGGTGCAAGCAATCCGCAGAGCATCTTTATGGTTGTGCTTTTGCCTGCACCATTGGGTCCAAGTAAGCCAAATATCTCACCTTTTGAAACGCTGAATGATACTGCATCTACAGCTGTAAATGTTCCAAATTGCTTTGTGAGGTTAGTAACAGTTACTGTTTCCATACTATAATGACCTTTTCCCAAATTGCCATACGCTGATTCTAAGTATTGCAATGCCCATGATAATAAGAATAACCACATTAGGCCACAGATACATAAAGCCTATACCTTTGAGGAATACTGCACGAACTATCTCCACAAAATAGCGCATGGGGTTTACATATGTTATAAGCTGAAATACAGCAGGCATTGAATAGATGGGAAAGATAACGCCCGACAAAAGAATTGCAGGTACAAAAAACATAAACGATGACAGCATAGCCTGCTGCTGTGTTGATGAAACAGTTGATATAAAAAGCCCAATAGCTAATGTAGAGATAATATAAATTGCACCGCAAAACAAAAGAAAGATGAAACTGCCTCTAAACGGTATGCCAAACCAGAAAATGGCAATGGCGGTGATAATAACAATATCAATAAAGGCAATAATTGCAAATGGCACTAACTTGCCAATAATATATTCATTGGGCTTAAGTGGCGAAACCTTGATCTGTTCCATGGTGCCAGCTTCCCGTTCTTTAACTATTGACATTGCAGTTAGCATAATAGTAATAAGGGAGATAAGCATCGCAATCACACCGGGAAGATAAAAATTTATGCTTTTTAAATCCTGATTAAACCAGAAGCGCGGGATAAGCTCAATGGTGCTTGATGACGCACCATATTTGGATTGCTGCATAATCTTCATTTTAACAGTATTGATAAACCGTTCCTGCATATACGAAAGCGTCAAAGCATTAATGTAGGATTGAATGACCGAAGCCCTGCTTGAGTCAGTGCCATCTAAGATTACCTGTAAAGACACAGGCCTGCCAATCTTTACATTTGTGCCAAAGTTGTTGGGAATCTCCAGATAAAAATCAATAGTGCCTTTTTCTATTAAGCGAAGAGCCTCTTTTGGTGAATCAAGGTATGCATTTAGTTCAAAGTATGGAGATGCAACAAACTGTTGTAAAAATTCTCTGCTTTGCGATGTGCGGTCCCTGTCAAAAACCGCAAACGATACATTTGTAACATCCGTATTCACAGCATAGCCAAACACCAATGACATGAGTATAGGCGGAACAATCATTATTGCCCTGAGTTTAGGGTCGCGCATGACAAGGGCAAACTCCTTTTTTACCATAATTTTTATGTTTTGTAGAGATAGTTTCATGGCACTATCCTGCATACCGTAAATTTATTTTCTTCATTCCAATGATAATCATGATGGATGCAAACACTGCCATAAAAATAATCTGTGTGGAAAGCAGTGAAGCTGCAAGGCCTTTTAGTGCAATGCCTTTGATGAGCGCTATCATGTATCGTGCCGGAATAATGTAGGTTATTGCCTGTAGTAAAACAGGCATATTCTTAATAGGGAATATGAAGCCTGATAAAAGAATTGTTGGCAGGTACGTTGCAATCATGGCCACCTGAATTGAAAGCACTTGTATGCGCGTAGCCCCTGAAATGACCAGCCCAAAGGTGCAGGTACCAATCAAAAACAGTATTGAAACAAGCAAAAGTTCAGTAAAGCTTCCCCTGATGGGGATATCAAACACAAAGTAGCCAACAAGATAGGTGATAACCACATCAAACATGCCAATGAAAATATAGGGAATAAGCTTGCCGGTAATAACTTCCCATGAGCGCACGGGCGTGGTAATAAGGCTTTCCATTGTGCCGCGTTCCCATTCACGGCTTATTGCAAGGGATGTGATGAGTGCACTGATAATGGCAAGCACAATCACAATGATGCCGGGTACAACAAAATTTTTACTGAGCAATTCTTCGTTGTACCATACACGGCTTTCAATTGATACAGGCATGGTGATGGTGCCAAATCCTGCCTTGTTGAGCTGTTGCTGTTGCCATTGGAAATTATACTGGGTAACTATCGCATTAAAATATGCTGAAGCGATAGTAGCTGACATGGAGTCCGATGCATCTAAAATGCATTGCACGGATGATGAACGGCCGCTTTTTAATCTTCGTGTGAAATCATGGGGAATAACAAGGGCTGCAACAGCGTTGCCACTGTTGATTGCGCTGTCCACATCTTTATATGTGGCAACATACCCCTTAAAGGTAAGGTATTCGCTGTGCATAAACATCTGCGCAAACTGGCGTGAGAAATATGAAGTGTCCTGATCATAAATAATAAATGCAACATTTTTTACATCCATATTCAGTGCATAGCCAAATATGAGCACTAAGAACGCAGGAGTAAACAGTGCCAGAATTAGGCTGCGGATATCCCGGTAGATATGGATCCATTCCTTTTGGGCTATTGCCATAATGCGTGTTATTGTTTTCATATTATTGTGCCTTTGCTATTGCTTCCACAAATGTGTCTTCCAGTGAAGGAATAACCTCACGGATAGAAATTACCTGAATGAGGTGCTTGGCGCACAGTATGCCAATCTCCTTTTTTGCCTTGTTGGCATTGTTTACAAACACACGCACAGCATTGCCACTGCGCACGGCGTGGTTATATTCAGATGTTTGCCGCAATATGTATTCTGCTTCAAGTGGTTTGGTGCTTATTATTTCAATTAAGGGTTTGCCAATCATTGCTTTAACGTTTGCGGGTGTATCGATTTTGAAAAACGAACCGTTATACATCAATGCTACGCGGTTACAGCGTTCAGCTTCATCAAGGTAGGCGGTGCTCACAATGATGGTAACACCGTCAACACACAGGTCATATAAAATCTTCCAGAACTCCCGCCGTGAAACAGGGTCAACGCCGTTGGTGGGCTCATCAAGTAACAGCACAAGCGGCCTGTGCACCAAACAGCATGCAAGGCCCAGCTTTTGTTTCATTCCGCCGGATAGCTTGCCTGCCAGCCTGTCTTTAAAAGGCTCTAAGTTGCTGAAGCGCCATAAAACCGGAAGTATTTTGTTGATTTCTTTTTCCCTGTATCCAAAAATCTTTCCAAAGAAGATAATGTTTTCAAGCACCGTTAAATCTTCATACAGACCAAAGCGCTGTGGCATGTAGCCAATGTGTTCTTTAACATAATAGATGTCATCGTCATACGCCCTGCCATCAAAATACAGGCTGCCAGTGTCAGGCTGCAATATACCTGCTGCCATCCTGAGTAAAGTGCTTTTGCCAGCACCATCGGGCCCAACAATGCCAATGATCTCGCCTCTGGTAAGTGAAAGGCTCACATTGCTAACGGCTTTAACGCTGCCAAATGATTTTGTTATGTTGCGTGCCTCTATCATTGTTCACCTGTTAGTATCACTGCATCTGCCGGCATACCTGGCTTTAACTTTTTGTCAGCATTGTCTATTGCAATCTTCACTGCAAAGACTAACTTCACGCGTTCCTCTTTTGTCTGGATTGTTTTTGGGGTAAATTCAGCCTTTTGGGCAATTGCCACCACCTTACCGGCAAAGGGCTTATCCGGGTAACTATCGACAAACACCAAAGCCTTTTGGCCGTGCTTAATAAGCCCAATGTGCTTTTCATTGACATAGATTTTAATCCACGCTCTGGTAAGGTCAGCTAACGTCATGATTGAAGTGCCCGGAAACGCAAGCTCGCCCACCTCCAGGTTGCGCGTAAGCACCACGCCGCCAACCGGTGCATATAACACAGCCTGCTCAATGGTTGCCATGACATAATCGTAATTGCCCTTTGCAACGTTGTAAGCTGCAACCGCATTGTCAAACTCGCGCTGCGATATGGAACCGGTGGTGAAAAGCTCGCGCGCACGTTTCAGGTTTTTTTCGGCATTGGTCAGGTTTGCCAGTGCGGAAAGCTTTTGTGCCGATAGCTCATCGTAAGAAAGCTTTGCCAGCAAGTCGCCCTGCTTAACTTCCTCACCTTCATCAAATGGCAGGGAAACAATCCTGCCTGCAATTTTAGATGCAACCTCAATCTCGGTGACCTCAATGACACCGGAGCCTTCAATGCGCTTGCCGTTTGTGCCCATATAGCGCACAAGCTCAAAGTACAATGTGACGCCAACCACAACAACCAGTACTATAATAACAGGGATAATACGCTTATTTTTCATTGTGTCCCTCCGTAAATATACTATCAGTACAGTCAAAACCAGTGTCCTTTTTAAGCTGTGCTACCGCACACCAGAAATCATTAATTGCCTTGATGTATCCCATGCGTGCCGATGTTAGCTGGAGTTCGGCGTTAAGCAGGTCAGCATTTTTAATTACCCCTGCACGATAACTTTCCCTGGCAACGCGCAACCCTTCAGCTGCAGTTTCAATATTTTTGCGCTGCGAAACAATAGTTTGATAAGCGGTTACAAGCTTGCCGTAATCGGCACGCACAGCAATGGCAATAGCCTGTTTGAGCTGCTTTAACTGCTGATCAATTTCATGCAGTTTTTCTTTTTGTTCGCGTTCCACTCCCTGCACGGTATCAACCGGAGCCAAAGCACCCCAGCGGTATGTTGCAGCAACGCGCACCTGCCAGGTAGTTTGCCATTCCCGTGTTCCGGTGATTGCCGATAAATCCATTGTTTGCCCAGGGAAGGGAAGTTGAATTTGGGGTGTATTTGACATAAGGTAGCTTTTGCCATAGTATCCTGCCACAGAAAATGTTGGCCACAGGTACACCGATTGCGTTGCATCAATGCTGTCGCCAACAATATCTTTACTCAGTGACAATTGAATGACTTCCGGCCTGTGCACTAAAGCCTTTTCAACCAGCATGTCAACTATTTCAGGTGATTGTGGCTGCTGTATTAAGCTGTCAAACCCTTCAAAGATGACAGTATATGTTCCGCTTTTGGCTCCCAATGTGTAGTTAAAAAGGTCACAAGCAGTTGCGTAGTTGTTGCGTGCCTCAATAAGCATTGGTTCCTGGCTTTGCAATTGCACCTGAGCCTGCAGCAGTTCAAACTTTGGTACGTTGCCGGTATTGAACTGGCGGCTGACATCGGCCACATTTGCCTGTAACACGGCAATTGAATTTTCGCGTAGCCTGATTATTTCAAAAGCAGTAATGACATCAAAATAGCTTTTGATGACATTGTACTCAATGGTGGATTTAACTCTTTTAACTTCTTCTTTTGCCAATGTGTAGTTATTATAGGTTTGCGATAGTGAATTGTAAAAGTGCCCGGGATTGATACCAAAGCGCACCTGCACAAATTTTACATCATACTGGCCATCTGAAAGGCTCATGAAGCCATTTTTAGCATACTGCCGCAGTGCGCTTGCTTCAGATTCAAGTGCAGGGTACAGCATCCCCCAGCTTTGAGCTATCTTTTCGTCAGCCTGCTTTAACTTTTGCTGTGCAATTAAAAATTCCGGACTATTTTTTAACGCTATGGCTATTGCTTCATTAAGTTGAAGTGGCTGCTGCGCATGTACGTATGAAACAAACAATAAAAAAAGTATGGGCGATAGTAGCTGTATATACATCTTTGCTTTCATACATCCTCCTTTTTCATAATGCCGCCTGATAGCAGTTGCAAAAGATTAGCGATATATTCATTGACATGTTCATCACTGAAGTACTGTGCATGGACAGTAGTGCCCTGCAATATCTGGCGCATAAGATTATAAAAGATTACTGCACCAGCTACCGAAATCATGGTGTATTGCGGATGAAGGTCTTTTACTATGTTTTTGTCTTTTGCAACCTGATAGATAGTGCCAATAACTTTAGTCATTGGTTCAATGATAGTAGGGGCAATAATCTTTTTTATAAACTTCCCACCGCTTGAAAGCTCACGCATCATAATGAAAAAATAGCGGTTATCAAGATTGCTAATGTGATGTGCATACGCTTCAATTATTAGTAGCGGATTGCCAGTTTCAAAAGACTTTTGTATAGTATCCTGAACGGTATCAACAATGGCTTGGGCTAACGTTTGCAGCAGTGCAGCATACAGGGCTTCTTTATTCTTAAAATGATAGTATATCATTGCCTTATTAAGCTTTGACCTTTTTGCAATGCGGTCAACCCGCGCACCATCAAAGCCATATTGAGCAAATTCAGCAATTGCAGCATTTAAGATTTTATCTTTACTTGTTTCCATGTTAACTAACCGTTTAGTTAACAATATACAATGGTATATGAAAAAGTCAAGATTTTTTTGAGAAAAATTTTACTATTATAGTCATCTTCCTAAAAAATTCAGCATTTCATTGCAGTATTTATCCCTTAAAAATAAGATACTATAAAAAGATTGTACACTCCCGCCGCCTTCGGCAGCGGGAGTGTAGAAATATTATTATTGTACATAAAAAAGTATTTAGGAATTAAAAGTGACTTTCTTGTATCGCTATAAAAGAAAGTGAGGAAGAAAAAGAATTTTATGCTTACTTTCCAATATCTATTTTCCCTACAATAAAACAATCGTTAGCGGTTGATGTTGCAGATTTAAAAGAACTTGGATTCAAAAAATAATTGACATATTGAAAATGTAGAATAACTTTTTTGCGATTTTGTTATAGGAGTGAAAAGATAACACTTTAAAGACATAACTTTGTTCAAAAAAATCATAAGGTTAGATTATTAAAGTAGGGGTTTTTAATGAAAGTAATTACAAAAAGTATAATTGCAATGATAGTTCTTCTTGTGACATTTCCTGTTTTTTCACAAGAAAAGATGCGCGTGGCAGTGCTTGACCTCAAAGCTAATGGTGTAAGCGACACAGTAGCTAAAACAATATCAAACATGATACGCACGGACCTTGTAAACTCACGCAAATTCATTGTAGTTGAACGGGTACAGATGAGTAGCATTCTTGATGAACAGGGTTTACAGATGACGGGCTGTACCGATAATGTTTGTGCTGTTAAAGTGGGAAAACTGTTATCCGCAAACAAGATTTTCATAGGAGAAGTTAATGGGGTAGCCGGCACTCTGTATACAACTGTGCGTATAATTGATGTTGAAAAAGGTATAGTGGAGTTTGCTGCACGTGAGAAATTTACTGAAGATAATCTTGAAAGTGGTACTGCAGCACTTTCGCAGAAGCTGGTGGCAAGCATAAGCGGAGAAACAGTTGAGACTGCTGAGTTTCAGCCCGTAAGGACAAAGGGTGGCTACTATTTTCGAGGAATTATTCCGGGATGGGGCCAAGTTTATGCGGGGCAAACCATCAAAGGTATTGTTATAGGCAGTGCTTTTATTGCATCAGCAGCATTTTTTGGCTGGACGGTTGTTAACTTTAACAGCAAAAAAGATGAATATGAAAAGCTAGGTCCCGGTTTAGCACAAAGAGAGTATGATAGCAAATATGACGCTTATGAGCAGGCAGGAAAGGTGGCGTATGTTGCGTTAGGGGTAATGGGAGCTGTATATTTATATAATTGGATAGATATTATATTGTTTTCCCAGCCTAATCTAAACGCTTTAAATATGCAGGGTATTCCAATGGATAAGAATGTTTGCGTATCATTCAATGTTGGGTACAATAACTGGCAGTTGAATGAATATAGAGTAACCTGTGCATTAACGCATATGCTAAAGTAACTACAGGGGATACTGCTATGAA
>Ga0101944_10001468_pt1 | contig 48462 bp, 40 predicted proteins | sample DewCreD2012metaG_FD_75245 | JGI IMG/M metagenome (GOLD analysis project Ga0101944, IMG submission 75245) | Hot spring sediment bacterial and archeal communities from British Columbia, Canada, to study Microbial Dark Matter (Phase II) - Dewar... ... | reverse complement strand
CGGAGCCCCACGCGAGAGAGGGGCAAGACCTCCGGCGAGGCAGAGGGAGGCACTCCACTGGCCTGAGCGCTCGCGCCAACCGACCCCTGCGTAGAGAAGCATTGGACGCACTACAACAGAGGATCAACAGCGGCGAGAGCCCGGGGCCTGTCCAGTGGCGCCCGAAGCCGCTAAGTGCTGTAGCAGCAACCAGTTGTGGGGCGGCGCGCCAGAGGGCCAAGACCGTAGGCAAGCGCTTGGCCCTCTGATGCGCCAGCGGGCTGCTGGCGCCCGGCGGGCTGCTGCCGGCGCGCGCCGGGGCCAAAGCAGATCGGTGCAGCCGCCAGCAGCGCAGGGCCAACGGCGAAGGGGATTACACGCACCCCCAAGCCGCTCACTGCTTGCAGGGGAACGGGGCGATGAGTATGCTGGTGCCACAGGCTTGACTACCGAGGGGTTGCACGAGAGGAACGCCGCGATGAATGCCAGCGTTGCCGCGACCGCCGCCCTCACAATTATTCTGCTTGCCGCCGGGGCCGACGCAGGCGCGCCGCCCGCGCCGAAGCCGCCCGAGGGGGCGCCGGAGTACCAGGCCCCGCCGCGCCCGGGCGATGGGGCGAACATGGCGCTCACGGTGGAAAAGCTGGAGAAGGGCTTCGACCCCGAACGCCCCCTCCTCATCTGGGCCATCGGGTCGAGCTTCACCAACGGGCTAGGCGACGGCTCGACGCTCATCGGGCTCCTCAAGCCGCGCTTCCCCAACATGCCGAAGGTGGTCTACAAGCGCTTCGCCGGCAACTCCACGCCCTACCACCTCACGCGCGGCTGGGCACGCCACCTGGTCATCCCCGACCAGCCCGACGTGGTGATCCTCTATAACTTCGGCCGCGTCGAAGACCTCGAGAGGCTCATCATTGACCTGCGCCAGGCCACGACCGCCGACATCCTCGTCGGCACCATCCACTGGTGCCTGCCCCACGAGAAGCAGTGGCCCGACCCAGACCTGCCGTGCAGCCATCAGGACATCCCGAAGCTCCGCGCGGTCTGCGAGAGGCACGGCGTCGAGCTGGTCGAGAGCCGCCGCGAGCTCACCGAGTACATGCTCGCCAACAAGCTCGGCATCAAGAGCCTGCTGGCCGACGCGGTGCACGAGAACCCCTATGCGGCGCTGATGACGAACATGAACATCGCCCGCCACTTCCACCGCCCCGCCAAGTTTGCCTACGACCCGCGCTCGCGGGAGCGGCGCATCGAGGCCGAGGGCCTGCCCAAGAGCACTGAGGGCGCGTGGTCGGCCGCAGAGGGCGGCACCGCGCTCGCCACCAGGCAGCGCGGCAGCGCCATCGCCGTCGAGTTCACCGGCAACCGCATTGACCTCATCGGCTGGCGCGCTCCTGACGGCGGAGCGGCAAGCGTCTTCATTGATGGCAAGCCGGCGGAGGAGCTGCCGGTGTTCTTCTGCGGCTACATCAAGCCCGACCCCAACAACGCCCCCCTGCCGCCCAACCCGCCGCGCGACCGCTCGCCACATCGCCTCACCCTCGGCGCCAACATCGTGCCGCAGAGCTGGACCCTCACCATGACCAGCGACACGGGCGACTACCAGCTCGTCGGCAGCGTCACCGGCCCCGACGGCGCGGGGAACAACCGCAAGCCCTTCAACAGCACCAGCGGCCAGATCATCATAGAGCCCGAGTTCTGGCGCCAGCCCGAGAGCAACCGCAAGGGGGACAAGTGGACCTTCGAGGTCGCCCGCTGCACGGTCGGCCGCGCGGACTTCAGGGGCGAAAAGGCCAAGTTCCGCCTCACCCTCGCCTGGGGCCTGGCCAACGGCCCCCACACGCTCAAGCTCGTCGCCGATGGCGCCGGACCCGTGGCCGTTGACGCCTTCGACGTCTTCGAGCCGCCGATGAAGTAGCAGCCCTGCACTCGCCGTGCCCGAGACGATTGCGTGGAACCACCTCCACTGAGGCATAGCGAGCGCAGCCGCTTGTCATGCCGAGCTTGTCGAGGCATCTCTTCTTTCCACGCGCACGGCAGAAGAGACTCCTCGACTTCGCTACGCTTCGCTCGGAGTGACACCTGTAAGGGGGTTCTTCCATGGCCCATGCGGAGGTCAATGGTCGCTGTGGAGATGGACGATGAACGGACGCGAGTTCTGCGAGGCGTTGCACGGCGGGCGCCGGGTCTACGGCACGTGCATCACGGCGCCGTCGCCCCGATGGCCGGGCGTGGTCAAGGGGCTGGGACTGGACTTCGTGTTCATTGACACCGAACACGTGGCCCAGGACCGCGAGAAGCTGTCGTGGATGTGCCAGGCCTACCGGGCGCTGGGGGTCGCGCCGGTCGTGCGCATCCCCGAGCCGGAGCCGTATCGGGCCTGCATGGTGCTCGACGGCGGCGCCGAGGGGGTGATCGCGCCTTACGTCGAGACGCCCGAGCAGGTGCGGGCACTCGTCGGGGCGGTGAAGTTCCGCCCGCTCAAGGGCAGGCGTCTGGCCGACAAGCTCTGCGGCGCCGCCGACCTGGAGCCCGAGCTGGCCGGCTACCTCGCCGCCGCCAACGCGGGCAGCGCGCTCATCGTCAACATCGAGAGCACGCCCGCCCTTGCAGCGCTCGACGACATCCTCGCCGTGCCCGGCCTCGACGCCGTGCTCATCGGGCCGCACGACCTCACGTGCAGCCTCGGCATCCCCGAGCAATACCACCACCCGCGCTTCGACGAGGCGGTGCGCACCATCCTTCGCAAGGCCCGCGCCCGCGGCGTGGGCGCCGGCATCCACTACTGGCTCGGCACCGACCAGGAGATCGCCTGGGCACGCGACGGCCTGAACCTCGTCATCCACAGCACCGACAGCGTGCTGTTCGCCCAGGCCCTGAGGGCCGACCTGGCGCGGCTCAAGGGCGCCCTGGGCGACGCCGCGCCCGGCGACAGGCCCGGGGCGCCACAGGTCTGAGGTCCCCCGACCGGCTTCCGGGCGGCAGGAGGCCGTCCTTAGCCTGCTCCTAAACCCTTGAGGCTCAAGCACCTATGCGTTGGATTAGAAAAAGATTAAGAAATTTTAATCTTTTTGCTTGCATTTGCCGCCGCAGTCCGTATAATCTTTTTTCAGAAGTAATGCCCGGGCCTTCTTCCAACCACCGACCCAATGGCTTACGACTTGGCCGCGTCAGGACGCGGCCAGCGTCGTTTCTGGGGAGCCGTAGAGCCGAATGAACCGAGGCTTCTGCAACTCCTGTCATGCCCTCGTGCCCATGAGCCGCGTGGAGCGCGAGGGCAAGGTCTTCCTGGTCAAGAGCTGCCCCAAGTGCGGGGCCACCGAGACACTCGTCTCCTCCTCCGCCGCCCGCTGCCGCTCCAAGCGGGAGCTCGACCCCGGCTTCGCGTGCGCCCCGTGCGGCGCCCTCAATTGCCCCGAGTGCACCCATCACCGCGCCCCGACCTTCGCCTTCGTGGACACCACGAACCGCTGCAACCAGGGCTGCCCGATGTGCGTGGACGGCGTGCCGGCCTACGGCTTCGCCTTCGACCCGCCGATGAGCTACTTCGAGAAGATCTTCGCACACCTCGCCACCCTCAGCCCGCGGCCCACCGTGTGCCTCTTCGGCGGCGAGCCGACCGTGCGCGACGACATCTGCGACATCGTGGCCCTCGCACGCGCCCACGGCCTCTACGTCCGCCTCCTAACCAACGGCCTCCGCCTGGCCGACGCCGACTTCTGTCGTCGCGTGGTGGACAGCCGCGCCCACCTGCTATTCTCCTACGACGGCGACAACCCCGAGACCTATCGCCGCCTGCGCGGCAGCGCCGCCATCCTCACTCGCAAGCAAAAGGCCATCGAGAACCTGCGCACCAGCCGCAAGCCGCGCCTCAGCTACGTCACCTGCCTCGCCTGGGGCCTCAACGCCCCCGAGCTGCCCCGCATCCTCGACTTCTACCACTCCCAGCGCGACATCCTCCACGGCGTCTACCTCATGCCCCTCGTCCAGACCTGGGACCCCGCCGACTTCGGCCTCACCCCCCAGCGCATGACCACAGAGGACGTCGAGGCCATGCTCCAAGACGCCTTCCCAGGCCAAAGCGTCCAGTTCATCTCCCTCGGCCTCGCCTCCCACTTCCTCACCATCGCCCGCTACCTGGGGCGCCAGGCCTTGCCCTACTACGGCATCCACCCGAACTGCGAGAGCTTCTACCTCCTGGTCTCGGACGGTGCGAAGTACGTCCCCATCGAGCACTACCTGAAGAAGCCGCTCCCGGACTTCGTCGGCCGCGACCTCATGGCCCTCGAGCGGCGCCTGGAGGCCCGCGAAAAGCGCTGGGAGACCTCTGCCCTCGGCCGCGCCCTCGGCACCCTCGGCCTCAAGAAGTTCGCCCTCCGCTGGCTGGCGCGGACGGCCATCGCCAGGCTCGTCGTCCGCAACGTCCGCATCGGCCGCCTCTTCAAGGGCAAGGGCCTCGGCAAGCTGGGCCACGCGTTCATGGCCTTCCTCGAGGTCCTCGCCCGCCGCAAGTCCAGCGGCATCCGCCGCCGCCACATGAGCTTCCAGCAGCCCCTCCCAGTCGTCATCCTGCCCCTGGAGGACGACCCCATCCTCGAGACCGAGCGGCTCGAGCGCTGCGCCAGCGTCCACGTCTACTACAACCCCGCCACCGACGCGATCAAGTACGTCCCCGTCTGCGCCTGGCGCCTGTTCAACAAGGACATCGTGCGCGACCTCAAGCAAGCCTACGAGGCCCAGGCCGCCGCCACGCCTGCTCCCGCCGACTCGCCCAGGGCCGACGCCGTCGGGCGAGCCACCTGACCCCCACCCCCCGCCAGAGGGCGTCCAGGCACCGGATCGCCAATCTCCCCGACCCTGTGGGTGGCGGGCGGAGCAAGCACTCGCTTTCCACGCCCCAGTTTGATTTGACCGCTGGCGGGGGTCCGGCTATAATGCTCTAAACGCATGGGCCAGAGGTGGACAGCCCCGCCCCAGGAGAAGGAACACGGCACCTATGACGATGGATGGCACGAAGAAGACCGAGCTGATCGGCACGTACCGGCTGCACGAGAGGGACACGGGCTCTGCAGAGGTCCAGGTAGCCCTGCTGACCGAGCGAATCAACCACCTGGCCGAGCACTTGAAGAACCATCGGAAGGACCACACGTCGCGTCGTGGGCTGCTGATGATGGTCGGCCGTCGCACCCGGTTGCTCCATTATGTGCAGCGTGTGAGTCCGGACCGCTACAGTGCGCTCGTGAAACGGCTTGGGATCCGCAAGTAGGCCCACTGGCGTCCCCAGCCCCGGGGCCTGGTCCGAGGAAGCCCGAAGGGTCGGAAGACACGCCGGTCGTGAGGCGAGACGCTGCGAGGTGCAGGAGCTTTCCCCCTGACGTTCGCGTGGCGGCGACGGGTTTCGGGAAGGCTGGCGCGCGGAAAGACTGCCACGGCACAGGAGGCCCGACGAGAGCATGGCAATTCATCGAGTAGAGCGGTTGGTGGGTGGTAGGCCCCTGGTCATCGAAACCGGCAAGCTCGCCAAGCAGGCGGAAGGGGCCGTGACCGTTCGCATGGGCGACACGCTGGTGTTGGCCACCGTGACGTGCGCCGAGGCGAAGCGCGAGACCGACTTCTTCCCGCTGACGGTGGAGTACCGCGAGAAGTTCCACGCGGCCGGCAAGATTCCCGGCGGGCGGTTCCACAAGCGCGAGGGCCGGCCCAGCCGCAAGGAGATCCTCACGTCGCGCATGTGCGACCGCCCCCTGCGGCCGCTCTTCCCCAAGGGCTATCGCGAAGAAGTCATGATCCACACCCTCGTCCTGTCGGCAGACCGCGACAACGACCCCGACATCCTGGCGATGATCGGCTCGTCGGCCGCTCTCTCCATCTCCTCCGTGCCCTTCAAGGGGCCGCTGGGCGCCTGCCGCGTCGGCCGCATCGGCGGCCGCTTCATCGTCAACCCCACCTACAAGCAGGTCCAGGACGGCGACCTGGACCTCGTCATGGGCGCCACGCGCGACGCCATCGTGATGGTGGAGGCCGGCGCAAAGGAGATTCCCGAGGCCAGCATCATCGAGGCCCTGCGCTTCGGCCAAGAGGCCTGCCGCGAAGTGGTAGACATGATCGAGGAACTCGTCCGCGAGTGCGGGGTGACGGCGCGCTTCTTCGAGCCAGCCGTCGCGCCCGATGAGCTGCGCTCGAAGATGCGGGCCAAGTACTACGACGCCATCTACGACCGCCTCCAGCTCCGCGAGAAAAAGCCGCGCGCCGCCGCCCTCCGCCTGCTGCGAGAGCAGGCCATCGAGGAGTTCTGCGGTAACGGCGAGGCCGGCGGCAGCTTCCGCCCGGCCGACGTTGCCGCGGTCTTCGACGAGCTCGAGGGCAAGGCCATGCGCGCCCTCATCGCCACCGGCCGCCGCTGCGACGGGCGCGGCCCAAAGGACATCCGTCCCATCACCGCCGAGGTGGGCATCCTGCCCCGCGCCCACGGCTCGGCGCTCTTCACCCGCGGCGAGACCCAGGCCCTCGTCGGCTCCACCCTCGGCACCGCGCTCGACGAAGAATGGGTGGAGAGCCTCTTCGAGGACTTCACCCGCCGGTTCATGCTCCACTACAACTTCCCGGGCTTCTCGGTTGGCGAAGTGCGGCCCGAGCGCGGGCCGGGGCGCCGCGAGATCGGCCACGGCGCACTCGCCGAGCGGGCCTTCGAACCCGTCCTACCCTCCGAGGAAGACTTCCCCTACACAATCCGCGTGGTCTCCGACATCTTGGAGTCCAACGGCTCCTCCTCAATGGCCACCGTCTGTGGCGCCACCCTCTCGATGATGGACGCCGGCATCCCCCTCCGAGACCCAGTGGCCGGCATCGCCATGGGCCTCGTGAAGGAGGGCGAGCACTTCATCATCCTCACCGACATCCTCGGCGACGAGGACCACCACGGCGACATGGACTTCAAGGTCGCCGGCACCCAGCACGGGGTGACGGCCCTCCAGATGGACAACAAGGTGGGCGGGGTGCCCGACGCGGTGCTGCGCGCGGCCCTCGAGCAGGCGCGCGAGGCGCGCATCCACATCCTGCGCGAGATGCTGCGCACGCTCGACCGCCCGCGGCCCGACATCTCCCAGTACGCCCCGCGCCTGCTGCGCATCCAGATCGACCCCAGCAAGATCGGCACGGTCATCGGCCCAGGCGGCAAAGTCATCCGTGGCATCGAGGCCGAATCGGGCGCGCGCGTGGAGATCGAAGACAGCGGCGTCGTCACCGTCTCCTCCCCCAATGTCGCAGCCGCCGAGAAGGCCCGCGACATCATCCTCGGCCTCGTCGCCACCGCCGAGGTCGGCAAGGTCTACACAGGCCGCGTCACCTCCACCAAGAACTTCGGCGCCTTCATCGAGTTCCTCCCAGGCCAGGAGGGCCTCTGCCACATCTCCGAGCTCGCCGAACGCTACGTGGAAAAGGTCGAAGACGAGGTCCGTGTGGGCGACCAGGTGCGCGTCAAGGTCATCTCCATTGACGATCAGGGCCGCGTCAAGCTCAGCCGCAAGGCGGTCCTGCGCGACGAGGGCGCCGGCGGCGGCGATGACCGCCCCCGCACCTCCTTCGGCAGCGAGAGCAGCCGCAGCTCCTTTGGCGCCGAGGGCGGCCGGCCCCCCGGCCGCCGATAACCCCAGGAGACACCCCGATGCCGCAGGGCGTCGTCAAGTGGTTCGACCCCAAGAAGGGCTACGGCTTCATCACCGTGGACGGCCAGCCCGACATCTTCGTCCACTGGCGCCACATCGAGGGCGACGACGACTTCAAGACCCTTGAGGATGGCGAACCCGTCCAGTTCGACATCGTCCAGGGCGCCAAGGGCCTTGCCGCCGAAAACGTCGTCCGCCTCTCGTGACCGGCCTCGAGTCGCTCAGCCCGCAGGAAGGCCCGCCGCCCCCTCCGGGCTGGCCCTCGCACCGCGTCCCAGCGCCTGAGAAGGTTGCGGCCATGAGCACGAGGCCAGAACCCGCCCCAGACCCCTGGGCCCACGTCGTCACCCTCGTCGCCGGCCTGGCCCACGAGATCAAGAACCCCCTCAGCACCATCGCCCTGAACCTCCAACTGCTGCTGGAGGACTGGCAGCGCGACGCCTCCACCCCCCGCGAGCGCCGCACCCTCAAGCGCATCCAGGTCCTCCAGCGCGAGACCACGCGCCTCGTCGGGCTCCTGGAGGACTTCCTGCGCTACGCGCGCACACTCCACGCCAGCCCCCAGCCCTGCGACGTCAACCGCCTCGTCCAGGAGGTCCTCGACTTCATCGCCCCGCAGGCCGCGCGCCAGAAGATACGCATCCGCACCGTCTTCGCCCCAGACCTCCCGACCATCCAGGCCGACCCCAAGCTCCTCAAGCAGGCGCTGCTCAACATCGTCATCAACGCCGAGGAGGCCATGCCCGACGGCGGCGAACTCATCGTCCAGACCGCGCCCGCCGACGGCCTTGTGCGCATCGAGGTCACCGACACCGGCGTGGGCATCCCCGAACACCATCGGAGCAAGATCTTCAACCTCTACTTCACCACCAAGCAGGACGGCAGCGGGATCGGCCTGTGCACCACACGGCGCATCCTCGAGCTCCACGGCGGCACCATCGCCCTCGAAAGCGAGGTCGGCAAGGGCACCCACATCACCATCCAGCTCCCCCTGGCTCCCCCGGGCCACCACCCTGCGGGGGCCGCGCCGTGAGCCCCTCGCGCCCCGCCATCCTGATCGTAGACGACCACGCGCCTCACGCCGAGGCCCTCGCCAGCGCCCTGGAGGCCCTCGACGCCACCTCCGACATCGCCTCCGGCGGCAAGGAGGCACTCGACAAGCTCGCCGCCACCCCCTACGACCTCGTCATCACCGACCTGGTGATGAGCGACCTCGACGGCATGGAGGTCCTCCGCGAGGCCAAGGCACGCATCCCCGACGTCGAGGTCATCGTCGTCACCGGCTACGCCACCGTCGAGAACGCCGTGGCCGCCATGCAACAGGGCGCCGCCACCTACCTGCGAAAGCCCGTCAACCTCGACGAACTCCGCGCAGTCGTCCGCAGCGTCCTCGAAAAGCAGGCCCTCCGCCGCTCCAACGTCGAGCTGCGCCGCGAGCTCGACCTCCGCTACGGCTTCGAGGGCATCATCGGCAACAACCCCAGAATGCTACGCCTCGTCGAAACCCTTCGCCAGATCGCCCCCACCGACGCCACCGTCCTCATCTACGGCGAGAGCGGCACCGGCAAGGAACTCGTCGCCCGCGCCCTCCACAACAACAGCCCGCGCCGCGCCAAGCGCTTCGTCGCCCTCAACTGCGCCGCCCTCTCCGAAAGCATCCTCGAGAGCGAGCTCTTCGGCCACGAGAAAGGCTCCTTCACCGGCGCCGCCACCACCCGCCAGGGACGCTTCGAGTACGCCGACGGCGGCACCCTCCTCCTCGACGAAGTCGGCGACATGCCCCTCTCCACCCAAGTCAAGCTCCTGCGCGTCCTGGAGCAGAGCGAGATCGTCCGCGTCGGCTCCAACGCCCCCATCCACGTAGACGTCCGCATCGTCGCCGCCACCCACCGCCACCTCGAAACCCTCATCAAGGAAGGCAAGTTCCGCGAAGACCTCTACTTCCGCCTCAAAGTCGTCACCCTCTACATCCCCCCCCTGCGCGAGCGGCGGGACGACATCCCCCTCCTCGCCGACCACTTCCTCCACGAGCTCTCCACCAGCTACAACAAGCCGATCAGAGAGATCACGGCCGAAGCCCGCCGACGCCTCGTCGCCTACGAATGGCCAGGCAACGTCCGCGAACTCCGAAACGCCATCGAGCACATGGTCGTCGTCACCACAGACCCCATCCTCGACGTCAACGACCTTCCCGACCACATCGTCCCCGCCGAGGCCCCCACCGCCACCGAGACCCCGCAACTCGTCGGCATGACCATGCAGGACGCCGAGCGGCTCCTCATCCAGAACACCCTCAAGCTCGTCGGCGGCAATCGCGTCGAGGCCGCCCGCATCCTCGGCATCGGCGAGCGCACCCTCTATCGCAAGATCAAAGACTACGGCCTAACCTGACTGCCCAGCGCCTCAAGCTAGCGGGCAAGTTACAAAGGAGAAGGCCATGGCTGCACCAGCGGTCAAGGAACTTGACCTGACGACCCTCCGCCCGAAGAGCTATCTGAGGCTCCGCCTGATGTTCGAGGGCGCCTGGAAGGTCCTCACGCTGGTGGGGCTCGGCTTCGGCCTCGCCGCAATCGGAGGCACCATCCTCCTAGCCGTCCTGATCGCCGAGGAGCAGCGCTTCGAGCGTCAAGGGGTCAAGGCCACCGCAACGGTGACCGATAAGGACACGTATCGCACGCGGTCGGACGACCACCACACCAGCACCACCCACTACCGCGTCTACTACAGGTTCAAGGATGCCGCCGGCGCGTCCCACGACGGGCAGGGCGAGGTGCCGCGGAGCTGCTGGGAGGCAACCCAGCCCGGCAGCAGAATCGAGATCGAATACATCCCCAGCCGTCCAAGCCGCAACCGCCCCGCGGGCACCAGCCGGCGCGGGCTGCTGTGGGCCATCGTGCTCGTGCCCGCCATCTTTGGCTCGGTAGCGGTGGTCCTGCTCGTCATCGTCGGGCGGCGCGCCGCGCGCAACGCCACCCTCCTCAGCCGGGGCACCCTCACCCGAGGCGTCGTCGAGGAAAAGGCCGAGGATACCCACATCACGATCAACGACCGCCACCCCTTCCGCGTCACCTACACGTTCGCCCTGCCCGATGGCGAGGTGCGGACTGCACGCGACCTGGTGACCGACCTGGCTTTTGCCGCGAAACTCATCCCCGGCGACCCGGTCGGCGTCGTCTACCTGCCCGCGGACCCCGCCCGCAGCGCGCTCTTCCGCGACCGCTGGATGAAGTACTTTCAGGCGCGCCGGCCCTGAGCCAGCGACTCCGCTCTCATAGGAAGGGCGAGCGGTTAGAGACTATCTCGGTACCCACGCGGGGTGCGCTGCCGCCAAGCCCCTTTGCAAGCGCGCCGCCGAGCGCTATACGCGCCCTTCGACCTCACCCCAAGCACCCCGGCCTGAATGGCCTCCGGCCTCAGCGCCCCCGAGAGCCGCGGTGCCCCCGGCCACGCCTGGTTCTGCCCACTTCGTCCCCTCCCGACGGCCCGGGCGAATCTCCCCCTCGGCCAGAACCACTCTAGCCCAAGGCAATCGCACCGCATCCACAGGCGGAATTGGAGTCGCTGACCGAGCGGGGATGGGCGCTTGCAAAGCCGGCGCGCAAATGGTACGCTAATGCCACCAGGGGCTGTCGCGTGGGGCGAGTGGTCAAAGGCCGGCACGACCCCAGCTCGGTCTTCGACCTACCCTGGGCCCCAACGGGGCGGACTATGACAGCCCAGGGCGAAGCCCTGGGACACGGGTGCCCCCCGCGCGCCAGCCCTGAAAGGGCGTACTACAATTGGAGCAGCCCCTAGGCCGCCCTTACAGGGCTGAAAGCCCCCGCCCCGGGCACCCAAGGGCATCGCTTCGCTCTGCCCTGGGCTATGATAGGTCGCCCCTTCGGAGCGCAACACAGGGAACCAGGGAAACTGGGGTCGTCAGGGTCAAAGGCCCTTGACAGGGAAGCCCCTGGCGGTAAAATGAAGCGGCTGCGGGGGGTGCGCCCGTCCACATCACTGGGGGTCGGCATGACCAATAACGTGCAGGAGCGCCTGGCCGAGGTCCAGCGCCACCTGGAAGAGCTCCGGGTGTCTCTTTGACGTTGCGACGCGCGAGGCTGAGCTGGCCAAGGTGGAAGAAAAGATGGGCCAGCCCGACTTCTGGTCTGACCAGGAGGGCGCCCAGCGCACGGTGCGGGAGCTCAAGCGCCTCAGGGCCATCGTGGAGCCGGTGCGCGAGTTCCAGAGGCGTGCGACGGACCTCGACGAGCTGCTGGCGCTGGCGGCGGACGACGGCGACGCCGGCACCCTGGCCGAGCTTGAGGGCGACCTGAAGGCCCTGGAGGCCGACGTTGGGGCCTTCCAGCTCAAGGCCATGCTCAGCGGGCCCTACGACAGCCACGACGCCTTCCTGACCATTCAGGCCGGCGCTGGCGGCACCGAGGCCTGCGACTGGGTCGCGATGCTCCTGCGCATGTACAGCCGCTGGATCGAGCGCAAGCGCTACGAGGCCAGCGTGGTGGACATGATGGAGGGCGATGCGGCGGGCTATCGGAGCGTGACGCTGGACGTCCGGGGCCCCTATGCCTACGGCTACCTGCGCAGCGAGGTGGGCGTGCACCGCCTGGTGCGCATCTCGCCCTTCGACGCCGCGGCGCGCCGCCACACGTCGTTTGCCTCGGTGGACGTCGCGCCGCAGTTCGACGAGGGCGCCGCGGAGATCGAGATAGACGAGAAGGACCTGCGGATTGACCGCTTCCGCTCGGGCGGCCCGGGCGGGCAGAACGTCAACAAGGTGGAGACCGCGGTGCGGATCACCCACCTGCCGACCGGGATCGTGGTGGCCTGCCAGAGCGAGCGGTCGCAGCACCAGAACCGCGCGGTGGCCATGCGCATCCTCCAGGCCAAGCTCTACGCCCGGCGCCAGGAGGCCCGCGCGGCCGAGCTGGCCGCGCTCAGCGGCGCCAAGGCCGACATCGCCTTCGGCAGCCAGCGCCGCAGCTACGTCCTTCAGCCCTACAAGCTGGTGAAGGACCTGGTCACCGGCGTGGAGGTGGGCGACGCCGAGCGCGTGCTCGACGGCGACCTTGACCCCTTCATCGAGGCATACCTGAGGCACAAGCTCGCCGAGCAGGCCCCGCAGCCGGCGGGCGCGCGAGAGGAACGCTAGAGGCATGGGCGTCGAGGCAATGGAAAACCCCCTCCAGGTCGTGGACCCGGAGATCTACGATGCGGTGTGCCGCGACCTGCACCGCCAGCTCACGCGGCTGGACCTCATCGCGGCCGAGAACTACGTCTCCACCGCCGTCATGATCGCCACCGGCTCGGTGATGACCAACAAGTACGCCGAGGGCTACCCCGGCGCGCGCTACTACGGGGGATGCGAGTTCATTGACATCGCCGAGCGGCTGGCCATCGAGCGCGCGAAGGAGATCTTCGAGGCCGAGCACGCCAACGTGCAGCCCCACTGCGGCACCCAGGCCAACATGGCCGTCTACTTCGCCGTGCTGAAGCCCGGCGACACGATCATGGCCCTCGACCTGGCCCACGGCGGCCACCTCTCCCACGGCGCGCCCAAGAGCTTCTGCGGCGCGCTCTACAACGTCATCCCCTACGGGGTGAGCCGCGAGACGGAGACGCTCGACCTCGACCAGGTGCGCGACCTGGCCCGCAAGCACCGGCCCCGGATGATCGTCACCGGCGCGAGCGCCTACCCGCGCTTCATCAGCTTCCGGCAGTTCGCCGAAATCGCCCGCGAGGTGGACGCCTACCTGCTGGCCGACGTGGCTCACCCCGCTGGCCTGATCGCAGCCTGCCTGCACCCCAGCCCGGTGCCCTACGCCGACTTCGTGACGGCCACGACCCACAAGACCATGCGCGGCCCGCGCGGCGGTATCATCCTGTGCCGCAAAGAGTACGCCGCGAAGATTGACGCCCAGGTCTTCCCCGGCATCCAGGGCGGGCCGATGATGCACGTCATCGCCGGCAAGGCCGTGGCCCTCAAGGAGGCCCTCCAGCCCGAGTTCCTCGACTATCAGCTCCAAATCCTCGCCAACTGCCAGGCCATGCTCCAGGAGCTGGCCCGCCGCGGCTACCGCATCGTCACCGGCGGCTCCGACAACCACCTCTTCCTCGTGGACCTCCGCAACGTGGGCATGACCGGCCGCCTCGCCTGCCAGCTACTCGACGAGGCGGGGATCACGCTCAACCAGAACCTGATCCCCTTCGACCCGCGCAGCGCGCGCGAGACCAGCGGCATCCGCATCGGCACGCCCGCCGTGACCACACGCGGCATGCGCGAACCCGAGATGATCCAGATAGCTGCCTGGATTGACCAAGTGCTGCGTTCTCCCGACGACTCCGCCCTCCGCGCCCGCGTCCGGGCCGAGGTCGAAGAACTGTGTCTGCGGTTTCCCATCTACACCGGGCTCTCCGGCGCCCACCTGCCGGAGCTTGCCGCACGCGTCGGCGTGTGAGAGGGACGATTCGCCATGCGCACCAGACCCATCGCAGCCGCGTTTGCCCTGGCTCTCCTCGCCTCAGCCGCCCTCGGGGCCGCAGAGCCCCGTAGGACGTGGATTGACGAAGTCCGCTTCCACGCCCTGCACAACCTGCGCCTCGTCGGCCGCAACATCGAGGCCCTCGCAACCTCCGTGCGGCGGACCATGACCGGGCTGAAAGACGACACGGCCAAGACCTTCACCGACATCACCCGCGAGGGGCGGCGCGGCGTGGCCGCCGCGGGCAAAGCGCTCTCCCAGACCTCCGAGAGCGCCTACCGCGCCACCCACCGCACCTTCAGCTCCATCGCACGCGAGGTCACGCCCGGCGTCGGCACCCGGCCCGAGGGCGTCACCCCAGTCGGCCTCGCCCGCGAGGTCCAGTCGCCCATCCTCGCCCCCCACTTCCTGCGCGGCCACGACATCCTCGTGGCCTGGCACGTGGACACCGGCGGCCGCCCGGTCCGCGTCAGCCATACCCTCGACGACCGCCTGCTCCTGGAGACCACCGACAGCAACCTCTACTCCTTCGAGCCGCGCACCGGCGTCCTCCAGTGGCTCTATGGCCTCCCCGCGCCCAGTCAGAGCGGCTACAGCGCCGACGACAGCAACATCTTCCTGATCGTCAAAGACGTCTACTACGAGATAGACCGCATGATCGGGCGGCCGCGACGCCGCAACGTCCTCCCATTCCCAGCCTCCAACCCCCCGACGGTCCTCACCAAGGTCTTCCTCGTCAACTCCTGGGAGCGCCGCGTCTACGCCCTCGACCGCGAGACCCGCAACCGCGAGTGGGCCTACGTGCCCGAGGACAACATCCTCGGCGCCACACCCGTCAGCGGCGAGTTCCTCTATGCGGCCGACGTCTCAGGCAAGCTCGTCGCCTATTCGCTCGTCGAAAAGAAGCCCAAGTGGACCTACAAGGCCCACGACGCCTTCCGCGTCTCCCCCGTCATCCTCGGCGACGACGTGATCCTTCCCGCCGATGACCTCTTCGTCCACTGCGTCAACCGCTTCGGCGGGCTGTGCCGCTGGAAGCTCCCAGTCCAGGGACCCGTCACCCAGCCCGTCTGGGGCGAGGACGACGTCGTGTACTTCTCGGCCAACGGCGACGCCTTCTACGCCGTCTCCCACAAGGAGGGCAAGCTCCTGTGGAAGTGCCCCAACGGCGGCTGGCCCGTCGCCATCGGACGCGAGAACATCTACATCCAGGGCGCCGGCCGCGAGGTCTGGTGCCTCGACCGCAAGACCGGCCAAAAGCGCTGGGCGGTCCCAGCGCAGCCCTTCGTCCACTTCGTCCGCAACACCGTCAACGACCACATCTACCTCGCCACAGACCGCGGCGAGGTCTACGCCCTCTACCTCCGCGGCGACCACATCGAGAAGAAGGCCCAGCCCCCCGAGAAGAAACCAAAAGCCAAGGTAGGCGAGGAACACGAGCCTGGCGCCGAACCCGGCCCGACCGAGCCCTCCGAGCCTGGGGCTGCCCCCGCCGTCAAGAGGGCCGAGGAGGCCCCCAAGGAAGCCGCGCCTGAGCCCAAGGCGAAGGCCAAAGGCGACGAGGACGAGGCCCCGCCCGCAGCCGAGAAGAAGGGCGACAACGACCAGGCCCCCCCTGCCAAGAAAGAGGCGCCCGCCTGGAAGTCCAAGGCCCCCGAGGGCGAAAAGCCCCCGGGCGAGCTTGAGGAGGAAGAAGAGAAAGCCAAGGGCAAAGGCCCCGATGCCCCCGAAAAGAAGGCTGCCGAGGAAGAAGAAAAGTAGCGCCCCGCGCACCTGCAACCACTCGCCCTTTCCCCTCGGGAGCGCCCCGTGATCATCCACACCAAGGCCCACGCACGCGCTGCACTGCTGGGGAACCCCTCAGACGGCTACTTCGGCAAGACCATAGCCTTCATCATCCGCAACTTCACCGCCGAGGTCACCCTCTGGGAGAGCCCCGAGCTGGAAATCCTCGACAGCGAGGAGGACCGCTCCCGCTTCCGCAGCCTCGACCACCTCGTGCACCAGACCCGTCTCTACGGCTACTATGGCGGCGTCCGCCTCATCCGCGCCACCCTCAAGAAGTTCAGCGACTACTTCGCCACCCGCAACATCGCCCTCCCGCGCCGCAACTTCACCCTCCGCTACCGCAGCACCATCCCGCGACTGGTCGGCTTGGGCGGCTCCTCCGCAATCGTCGTGGCCGTCATCCGCGCCCTCATGCGCTTCTACCAACTCGATATTCCCATCACCGCCATCCCATCCCTCGCCCTCAGCGCCGAGACCGAGGAGCTCCACATCCCCGCCGGCCTCCAGGATCGCGTCATCCAGACCTATGAGGGCGTCGTCTACATGGACTTCGCACGCCACCTCCTCGAAACCCAAGGCCACGGCGCCTACGAGCCTCTCCCCAAGGACCGCCTCCCCAACGTCTTCGTCGCCTACAGCGTCCAGCACGCCGAGGGCTCCGAGGTCACCCACAGCGACCTCCGCAGCCGCTTCGACCGCGGCGAGCCCGCCATCGTCGCCGCCATGAAGAAGTTCGCCTCCTTCGCCGAGCAGGGCCGCGACGCCCTCCTCGCCCGCGACACCGTGAAGCTGGGCGAGCTGATGAACGCCAACTTCGACCTGCGCCGCAGCATCATGACCCTCAAGCCCGGCCAGGTCGAGATGGTCGAGGCCGCCCGGCGGCTTGGCGCTCCCTGCAAGTTCGCAGGCTCGGGCGGCGCCGTCGTAGGCCTCTACCGCTCCGAACGCCAGCTAGCCGCCCTCCGCAACGCCTACCGCGCCCTCGGCTGCAAGCTCATCAAGCCCCGCATCTGAGCCCCCACCCCCAAGCCCCCCAGCCCGCAAGCCGCCGCGCTTCCCGCGCCACCCGCGTCCCCGACGCCTCGCACACCCCCACGCCCCCCAACATCCTTGATCCGCATCTCCAAACCGATCGGCAAGAGGCGGCTTGCCCGCCTCTCGTCCTACGCTTCGGGGGAATAAGTGCACGCAATGGGGCAGTCTGGGCCGTTGGCGAATCTACAGTGTCGCAGCTCGCTCGATTCCCACATGTGGCTTGCAGCCAGCAGTTTACACCGCTTCCATCACCCTCCAAGGCCGTGGCACGCGCCTTGCCTGTGTTGCTGATGCAGCGCAAAAGGGGCTTCGGGGAGCGACCGAGGCAAAGCCCGCCAGCCCACAGCGACGAGAGCCAATGCAGGAGAGCTAACCAAGAATGCCACCTACCGTGTAAGAGGGAATTGCCAGAATCACTCTGGAAGCGCAAGAATCCAGCCCCAGCAGTCTCCAGGCGAACCTTGCCGCCTGCGCGCAGGCGGCGCGGACGGTCTGGCCCCACGGGCAGCGCCCCCGGCATCGCCGCGACGAAACGACCTCGACATCACGCGCAACTCACACAGCTACAACAAACGCCGGCTACAATGGTCGCTACGGGTGGCCACAGAAAGGAGCTGGGGCGTGTCAACCATCATTGCCGTTAGGCCGAGCACGAAGCTGAGGGGTTTCACCACAATCGAGGTCCTCGTAACCATCGGCGTCATCGCCGCCCTCCTGATGCTCGGCAGCAGCGTCTACCGCAAGGCGCGCCACGCGGCGCGCGTGGCGGTAGCGGAGAACAACCTCAGACAGGTCGCCACCGGCCTCGATCTCTACTTCCGGCGCTTCCTGGCCTATCCGCCACAAGGGTGCGACCTTGCGACCGTGCTCGGGCCATTCGTGGGTGACGAGCGGGCCTTCACGAACCCGCTCACCGACGAGCACAGGCCGGGCAAGACGCTGCGCGAGCTCTACGTCAGGCCCCACCCTAGCCAAGTGGACTCCCCCCACTACTACGTCACCGCCTTCGTCTCAGACGACGGCTCCACCGCCGTGGTGCTCAAGACCGGGGGAATTGTGGAACACCACGACGGCCTGCGGCTGCCCGTGGACAGCCCCAGGCAGGCGGCCGCCGCGCTCGACCTGCTCTGGGGGCGCTACCGGGAAGGCGGACTGCCCGACGACACGGCAGACGCCGGCTTCGACATCACGGACAGCAACGACGTGGTCACCCGCGTCTGCTCCGACGTGCACATGGCCGCCCTCGGCTCCCAGTTCGGCTATGCCGACGGCAGACTGGTGGACATCAAGGTGACGGGGCAGATCGGCGGCGGGTGGTTCCTCCCATTCGGCGATGCTCCCTGCAACGGCGGCGAAACCTACCGCCAGGAGAGCGTCGGCGCCGGCACTCCCGTCACCCTGCGAGCAGAGATAGTAGACCCCTACACCCGCTCGCTGTGGCGCCGCTACGGCTACCCCCTCGCATACACATCCAACGACAGCTCCGGGCAGGTCGTAGTGCTGAGGAACGGCGACGAGCCGATCTCCAACAAACCCGGCTACTCCTACCAGGTGGGCGTCGGGACCCTTCTCGCCCCCTACGTCGGACCCAATGGGCGGATAGCCATCGCCGACAACGAGGCCCTCTACTGCTTCGACTTCAACCCTCTTCGCACACGGTTCGGGATCGACTTCAACGACCTCGTCATCCTGGCCACGGCCACCGCGGCCGAGCGACCGTGTGAGGACAACTGAAAGGAGATTGCGGCTAGGCGATTGCGGGCCGAGCGGTCGCCAGAGGCCCACCGTTCAAGAACCGCGATCGCAACCCCTGTGCCCCCCGACGGCACCGCGCCGGGGGGCCAGGGCGCCGCCGCACACGGGACCCGCCATGGAGAGATACGACCTGATTGCATACTATGAGAACCGCACCGATGCCTCGCGGGTCGCCCAACGCCTCGTGGTGATCGAGGACGACCCGCGGGCCGCCCTGGCCGCCGTGGAGGCAGCCTTGGGCGCAACGGCCCTCGGGGGGCGAGTCGCCGCACTCGAGGTCAAGCAGCGCCACGCCATCCACCCGGGCGTCGTATTTGTCGGCGAGCCCTACGTCCCGCTTAGCTGGCCATTGTGCAACCGCCCTTGCTCGCGCCCATGCCCCCTCGCCGCCCGCTACGCCCCACGCGCCTCCGCGCCAACCCAGGCTTGCTGCCCCTGCGGCCGCCGCTAGCCCGTCCCGCGCCTCACCCGGAAACGCGCGATGCGCGTTTTCCTCCGCCGTGGGCCGCATCAGGCCTATAATGGGGTCCCAGCGCCAGAAGCCGATACCCTTGTACTTCGCGGCCAGATTCCCGCATCGTCCTTGACTCGGATGGGATGCCTGCTACAATCCTGGCAGGGGTTGGCCAGGAGCGAGGCATGGCGGCGGCGACAGCGGTTCCTCTCACCACTCTGCTGGGCACCGTCGTAGCGAGGAGGGTCATCGTCGTGGCCAGCCTCGCGCGGACCCGGGCCGCCCACCGGCCCGAGCCTGAGCCTGCGCAGACGCCTGAGCTTCAGCCCCGACCTCTGCCTGAGCGCCCGTCCGCGGTCGAGGGCCAGCCCCCCAACGAGCCAACGGCCGCGCCGCAGGAGCCTGCGTCCCCGGACCAGGCCCGCCCGCGGGCGAGCGAGCTCGTCGTCGCGGCCCTGATGGTGAGCCTGCTCGCCGGGCTCGTCTTCTGGGGCAGCACCGCCATCGAGAGCGAGCAAGCCGTCACGCTCGGCCCCGTGGACCCCGCGAAGGCGCTCGATGCTGCCGAGGTGCCGTCGGGCGCCTTCATCACCGTCTCGGGCCATCCCGACCCCGCGCGGCTGACGCCCCTCTACGCGATGGGGCCTGGACGCGAGCAGGGGGTGCTCCTCGTGCTGCGCGAGGCCCCCCGCCTCGTGCTCCACTGCCGCCACGACCACGCCATCGCCGCCCTGGTGCGTCGCAGGCGGCCGCCGACCCACGGCGCCGCCCCGGCGACGCCGGCCCTCGACCTGGACAAGCTCTGGGCATTCTCCGGCCGCATCTTCGACGCGGGAAAGTACTCCGACCCCCAGGTGAGCGCCTCGGGCACGTCAGTGCAGCAATTCGTCCAGGACAAGCTCGCCGCCTCGGGCGACGAGGCCGTGCGCGTGCTCGCGGTGGGGGTGACGCCCGCCGAGCTTCGCCGCTCGGCCCGCACCGCCCTCTTCTTCGCCGTCGGCATGACCATCGTGGCCATCGTCCTCTGGACCCTCGCCATCCACTCGATTGCCCAGGACCGTCGCGAGCGCACGCCTTCGGAAAGGACTTCGGAAGTATCACATCGTGAGGGGTGAAGCGTGAGACACCATAGTTGCAGCCGTGGCTGTGGCCGTAGCCAAAGGGTGCGCATACCTGCACACCATCTTCCGCGTGCCGGCATGCACGCCCCACCGTCCTTCCACGGGGTGACTGCTACTTTCTCGATCGTCGCCGTGGACCCGCAGGCGGGCGAGTGCGGGGCGGCGGTGGCGAGCAAGTACCCCGCCGTGGGGCGGGTCGTGCCCTACGTGCGGGCCGGCGTGGGCGCCTTCTGCACCCAGCACCACGCCGAGCCCGCCTGGGGCGAGAAGGCCCTCGACCTCCTCGCGCTCGGCAAGCTGCCCGAAGAGGTCCTCGGCATCCTGCTCCGCGACGACACCAAGCCCGGCAAGCGCCAGCTCGCCATCATTGACATGAAAGGCCGCGCGGCCAACCGCAATTGCTGGGACGCCGACCCCTCGGGCGTCTGGTGGGGTTCGATGGCGGGGCGCAACTACGCCTGCCAGGGCAACACCCTCGCCAGCCGCCAGGTCATCACCGAAATGGCGCGAGCCTTCGAGGAGACGGGTGGCCCTCTCGCCGGCCGGCTCATCGCTGCCCTCGTCGCCGCCGACCAGGCCGGCGGCGACCACCGCGGCCGCCTAGCCGCGGGCATCCGCATCGCCAAGGCCGGCGTCCCAGGCCACGCCCTCGAGCTCCAGGTGGACAAGAGCGACGACGCCGTGAACGCTCTCGCCAGCCTCTACAAGAAGACACTCTAGCCACAGAGACTCAGAGGACGCAGACATGAAGCGCCACTTGGTAGGGCGTGCATACTTGCACGCGGAACGGCCATCTTCCGGGCTCTCTCGGCTCCGGTCCTCAATGCTCTGTGCGTCCTCTGCGGCGAGCCTTCTTCTCTCCGCCGCGCTCGCCGCCGAGCCGCTGGCGACCTTCGAGTGCGTCGAGCGCCTCGGCCGCGACTGGCGGCGGACGATGCTCACTTACCCACTGGCGCTCGACGCCGGCAAGGCGCGCCCCGGCCATGTCCGCCTCGTGGACGATGCGGGGCAGGAGAACCTCTGCCAGCTCTGGGACTTGAAGCTCCACCCCGACGGCTCGGTCGCCACGGCCCGCCTCTCCTTGATGGCCGAGCTCAATAAGGGCGGCAGCTTCCTCTACCGCCTCCTGCCCGAGAAGCCAACGTTGCCCAAGGCCGGCGCAAGGGTTGCTCAGCCGGTGTCCGCAGGGCGGAACAGGCGATCGCTGTCACTCGAGAATGGCCTTGTGCGCATCGAGCTTCCGACGCGAGGGGACTTCTCCAGCGGGCGCCCCGGCCCGCTCCGCAGTTTCGGCTCAGCCACGCGGGGGCAGACGTTGACCGTGAGTAGCCGCGTGTGGGGGGAGAGGCCAGAGGAGATGCCGAAAGCCATTCGCTCTTCCTCCACCATCACGGCGGAGGGGCCGCTGTTTGCTGAGGGCATGGTCCGATACGAATTCGAGAACGGCGGCTTCTACCAGTTCACCGCGCGCGTGATCGCCGGCGACCCGGCCGTGCGGGTAGACGAGCAATTCGACATGAAGCGCGTCGGCTCGGGCAAGACGCTCCAGATGGTCTTCGACATCTCTGACCTGCTGGGGTCCGTCTACGTCTTCTGGCACGCGCCGCAGGGGCGCGTGACTGGGCGCGACGAGGCGTTCGAGGCGCGGCTGGCCGAGGGCGGCTTCAAGACCAAGCCCTACGCAACCAACGCCTTCGGCAGCCGCAAGCTCACGTTCGACAAGGACCTCGACAAGGTCTTTGACGTCGCGGTCTGGTACCCCTGGCATCCCGCAGCCCACTACTTTGGCCTGGTCGAGGCGCGGGAAAGTAAGCTGGACCACGAGAAAACCAACTTCCTAGCCGTCGTGCCACTGCACGCGGGGAACTGGCGGAGCGCGCACCAGCATTTTCAAACCTCGTCGCTCTACACGCGGAAGGGCAACGTGATCGAGCTTCGCTGGCCGCTGGTGGCCGAGCCGCACCCGAACACGCTGCTCCACACGGGCGAATATGACCCCGCGCTGCCCCTCAGTTTCGTCCGACGCCAGTGGGCGCTCGTGGCCGGGCCGCTCCAGTACCACGAGACCCTTCACCGCTTCCGCGCCGAAGAAGGCTACGTGAATCTCGACGACTACAAGGACTGGGTGCTCGACTGGCCGGCCGACCCGAGAGTGACCTATCCCCGCCTCGTCTTCAGCAAGGAGGACGTCGAGCGCCTCAAGCCCAATCTCGCCACGACGCCCGGCGGCGACGTCCTCGGCAAGTTCCTCTACTTCAACGACGACGACAAGCGCCGCGAAGAGCTGTGGAAGAGCCTGACACACCCGAGCGAATGGTCGAGCCCCCTCGGCCAGACCCTCGCCGGCCTCTCCCGCGGCGGCGATGCACGCGAGACCACCTGGGTCTCCAGCTACCGCCAGACCCAGATGGCCGGCTGGGCGGGCCGAATGGATGAGTTGCTCTCCTGCCCCAAACTCACCGACGAGCAGCGAAAGACGCTCCGTTGCCACCTGGCGGCCCTCTGCAACCTGCTGAGCGAGCCGGACTTCAATCCCCGCGGCTCGATGATCCATCTGGGCAACCCGAACATGCCAATCAACCGCTTCATGGGCCTGGCCTTCGCCGCCGCTCTCATCCCCGACCACCCGCGCGCGAAGGAATGGCTCGACGTGGCGGCGAAGTACCTCCGCTACAAGCTGGCGATGAACACCGGCCCCGGCGGTGCCTGGAGCGAGCTCCTCACCTACTTCGGCGCCAGCGCCCCACACGTGATGCAGGCGGCAACCGTTCTGGGCCGCACGGGCCGCCTCGACGACTCCACCGCTCGCCTTGCCGCCATGCCCGCACGCTTCACGCTCCAGCTCCTCGCCCCCAAGGACCCCCGCTTCGGCGTCCGCTCCCTCCCAAACTGGGGCCACGAGGGCATTGACCTGTGCACCCACTGGCTCGTCGCGGCCGGCCTGATGCGCACCCTCGACCCCGACCTCGCCAAGGCCCTAGCCTGGGCCTGGGACCAGACCGGCCGCCCCATGGAGCAGCACCACGACGCCGGCTTCGCCGAGCGCGTCATCGCCAACGCCGACCTCCTTTCGCAGCTTCCCGCGGGCTACGTGCCGAAGGCGTTGGCGAGCACGTGGCTCCCAGGCTTTGGCGCCGTCCTCCGCGCACACGCGGGCGACCCGAACGAGACCTTCTTCGCCCTCCGCCAGGGCTACCTGACGAGCCACTGCGACGCGAACCAGGGCGACTTCATCATCCACGCCAAAGGCGCCCCGCTCTCCACCCTCAGCCTCTTCGGCTACGCCATCCACAACGACGGGCCGTTTGCCAGGCTCGCCAGGGACTTCGGCTGGCACAACCGCATCCGCTTCGGCGCCCGCGCCAACGATGGCGGCTGGCCCGGCGGCGGCCCAGCCTCGCAGCTCCACGCCCACAGCTTCACCCCCTCCGTTGACTACCTCCGCGGCACCGGCGACTACGGCCCCCAGAGCTGGACCCGCCAGGTGCTCTTCCTCAAGGGCAAGACGGCCAAGGGGCCGAACTACTTCGTCCTTCGCGACAGCTTCGCCAATCCCGAGGGCGACGCCAAACGGCTTCAGGCGAAGTGGTGGTATCTCCGCACCCTCGGCAAGAAGGAACTGGTGAAGACGAACGAGGGCGGCCTCGATTACACAAGCCCCCTAGGCCCCAAGCTCCACGCCCGCTTCCTCCAGCCCGCGAACGTCGCCGCCGAGACCCGCGACGCGACCCAGAGCGGCCCGATGTACAACCGCCCCGCCCTCTGCTGGCAGAAGGCCGGCTCACCCGTCCTCAAGGGCAAGGACACTAGCATCCAGGTCGAGGAGACCATCTCCGTCACCGCCTTCGGCCCCGTCGCCGCGGGCCAGGACATCGCCGTGGTGCTCTATCCTCAGGCGCCCGACGAGGCGCCGCCGAAGGCCGACCCCCTCGCCGACGGCGTCGCACGAATCACCACCAGCGAGGGACGCGACTACGCCTTCACCGCGCGGGAGCCCATCAAGTTCAGCGACGGCGACATCGCCTTCGCGGGCATAGCCGGCGCAATCCGCATCTATGCCGACGAGGTCCACCTCATCATCGCCGAGGGGCCGGGCAGCGTGTCGTTCAAGGGCACGACCCTCCGCAGCCCCGTCCCCGCCCACCGCGTCATCCCCGTCGCCGACCTTGCCAAGCCGGCCACCATCGAGGTCCCCGCGCCCTTCGACCGCGACAAGCGCATCGTCAACCGAGGTAGCGACGGGCTCAAGGCCTGGGGCTGCGACGGCCCCTACGAGGTCACATTCGGCCCCGACCGCATCACGGGCGCCAGCGGCGGCCTCGGCCGCTTCCTCTACCTCACACGCCCCGCGGGCCTCGACCGGCTGCCCATGCTCGTAATTGACGGCCAGACCTTTGCCCCCGGCACTTGGGGCGACACACTCATCGTCCCGCTGCTGCCTGGGGAGCACACCTTCGAGATTCGCGCCCTCGACCCCCCGCCTGTCTGGCGCAACTGGCAGGCCTGGCCAGAGTCGCCGTGACCCCGTGCTCACGGCCTGCCCACGCCGACGAGTGCGGCCGAGGAGCCCTGGCGGCCTGCCGCACTCGGAGCCGCCTACCCTCTGCCTCCCCCTCCCAGTCCCAGTCCCTGAGAGGGAGTGTGTGGCAACCCCTCTCCCTCTCAGGGAGAGGGTAGGGAGAGGGGTCGGAGTCATGAGGCCGCAGGGGTTGACAGCATTGGGGGCCACGTCCGCCCTGCACTTGCGTTTGACACCCGCGCGGCCGGCGGCGTAGAATGCCTCGCGCCGAGCTGAAGCGGGGTCCGCCTTCGCTTCGTCCATCAGGCCACCTTTGTGAGAGGCGCTTGAGCATGCCCCCAAAGAAGCAGGAAGAGGAGAAAGAGACCCGGCGCGAGCAGGCCCTGGAGCGCGCCATGGCCCAGATCGAAAAGGAGTACGGCAAAGGCTCCATCATGCGCCTCGGCTCGCGCGAGCGGGCAGACGTGGCGGTCATCCCCACGGGGTCGCTGGGCCTCGACATTGCCCTGGGCGTCGGCGGACTCCCCCGCGGGCGCGTCGTCGAAATCTACGGCCCCGAGGCCTCAGGCAAGACCACCCTCACCCTCCATTGCGTGGCCAACGCCCAGAAGGCGGGCGGCATCGCCGCCTTCGTGGACACCGAGCACGCGCTCGACCCCCTCTACGCAAGGCGCCTGGGGGTGGACGTTGACAACCTGCTGGTGTCGCAGCCCGACACTGGCGAGCAGGCCCTCGACATCGCCGAGATGCTCATCCGCTCGAACGCGGTGGACATCATTGTGGTGGACTCGGTGGCGGCGCTCGTGCCCCAGAGCGAGCTGGAGGGCCAGATGGGCGACGCCCAGGTCGGCGCGCAGGCACGCCTCATGTCCCAGGCCCTCCGCAAGCTCTCCGGCATCATCTCCAAGACCAGCACCTGCATGATCTTCACCAACCAGCTCCGCATGAAGATCGGCGTCATGTTCGGCAACCCCGAAACGACCAGCGGCGGGCGCGCCCTGCGCTTCTACGCCTCCGTGCGCATTGACATCCGCCGCATCGGCTCCCTCAAGAGCGGCGACGAGATCGTCGGCAACCGCACCCGCGCCACCGTGGCCAAGAACAAGGTCGCCCCGCCCTTCCGCAAGGCCGAGTTCGACATCCTCTACGGGCGCGGCATTGACCGCTTTGGGGAGATCGTTGACCTCGGCGTCGCCGCCAAGCTCCTCGACAAGTCCGGCGCCTGGATCTCCTACGGTGACCTCCGCCTCGGCCAGGGGCGCGAAAAGGCCATCGAGTACCTACGCGAAAACGCCCCACTCGCCCAAGAGCTCGAGGCCAAAATCCGCGCCGCCGGCCCACTCGCCTCCCCCTCCGCGGACGGCGGGGCGGAGGACTGAAGGCGGATACGTGCTTCCACGCATGTAACGAAGAGGGCCTTATCCGCCGAAGTGCGGAGCATTGCGGTCCGGCGCTCTCCAGAGGTCACTGTCGGCCATTTCTCAATAGACCGCTGGCCCCTGGGCTTGGGGGTACGTGGTCGGGGTAGGGGTTACCCCGGCGGCTCGGGCCTGCGGGTGAAATGCTTGCCGGGGAGTTGGGTGACAAGGCGCTTCAGCTCGAGGACCATTAGGATGCTGGCGACCTGTTGGGGCGGGAGGCCGCAGGCATCGGTGATGGCGTCAATGTGGGCGGGGTCGTCGCCGATGGCGTTGTAGACGGCTTGCTGCTCAGCGGCGAGGGCGAGGGGCTCCTCGTGTGGCTTGGGACGCGGCGGGGCGAGGGCCTCGCCGACCTCACCGAGGCCCTCAATCACGTCGCTGCTGGTCTCGACCAGCTTCGCCCCCTGCTTGATGAGGAGGTGGCAGCCGCGGCTCATCTTGTCGGTGACGCGGCCTGGGAGGGCGAAGACCTCGCGTCCCTGGGCGAGCGCCCAATCGGCGGTGATGAGTGCGCCGCTCTCCCGGTCGGCCTCGACGACGAGGACGCCGAGGGCGAGGCCGCTGACGATGCGGTTGCGGCGGGGGAAGGTGAATGCCTGGGGGCGCGTGTGGAGGGGGAAGTCGCTCACTACGGCGCCATGCTGGACCACCTCGGCGGCCAGGGGCGCGTTCTCGGCGGGGTAGAGGCGGGCGATTCCCCCGCCGAGGACGGCGATGGTGCGGCCGCCGCCATCGAGTGCGCCGCGGTGGGCCGCTGTGTCAATCCCCCCGGCGAGGCCGCTGACGATGGTCATGCCGCGTGCGGCAAGCTCCGAGGCCAGGCGGCCGGCCTGGGTCGCGCCATAGTGGGTGGGGAAGCGGGAGCCGACGATGGCCAGGGCCACCGCGTCGGCTGGCTGGAGCTCGCCCTGGACGTAGAGGACGAGGGGAGCGTCGGGGATGCGGCGCAGCAGGGCGGGGTAGGCGGGGCTGTTGAAGGGGAGGATGGCGACGGAGCGCTCGGCGGCCTGGAGCAGCTCTTCGTCGGGGTCGTCGCTGTGGAGGAGGCGGACGATGTCGGCCGCGAGCTTTGGGCCGACGTTCCCCGCTCGCTCGATGTCGGTGGGGGATGCCTTGCGGAGGGCCTCGTGGCCGCCGAGTGCGGCGGCGAGGCGCTCGTAGTCCTCCACGCTCAGGCGCAGGGTCATGTTCAGCGCCACGAGGTCGCGGAGGAGGCCCCTGTCGGGCTCGCGGATTCCAGACTCCAAATCCCAGACCCTCAAGAGAACCGCGAATCACGCAAATCAGCGCGAATAGAGAGAGGGCACAGGCAGAAGCAAGATGGCTCCCGGCTCCGTTTGCATTCGCGTAGATTCGCGGGATTGGCGGTCACTTGTTCTGCTCGTCGAGGGCGTCGCAGAAGATCTCGATGTCCTCGCGGATCTCGGTGGGGCGGTGCTTGGGGAAGAAGCCGATGCAGAGGATGTCGGTGGGCTTGAGGTGTCGGAGGGCGTAGGGGATGGCCTCGGCGGGGTCGTTTCGGCCTGCGGCCATGATTTTGTAGGCGACACAGGGGCGGGCCAGCTCGCGGAGGAGGTTTGCGGCGAGCTTGCGGTCGTCGGGGCGGTAGCGCTCGGCGTCGGGGTCGGCAATGTCTATCTTGCCGCGGCGGCCGGTCAGGTTGTAGAAGCAGACCATGTGGAAGTCGAAGTCTAGGCCCATTGCCTGGGCGTCGCGGTGGGTCTTGGGCTGGTGGCCCGCGATGCCGCTGACCACTCGGAGCTCGCGCAGGAGAGCGAGGGCCTCGCGGAGTTCTTCGAGCTTGCCTGCTTCCTGTAGGGCGTCGGTGACGCCGCCCTGAATGTAGATGCCTGTGGCGCCTGCGCCTTTGGCGCTCCTGATGTTCTCGAGCCAGTTGCGGTGCTCGGGTGCGTGCTGGGCGAACCATTGGATCTTGCCGCCCTCGTTCCAGTATTCGCGGAGCATGCGCATGATGTGGGCGTCGGCGCGCATGAAGGCTGTGTTGATGCCCAGCTCCTCGCACTGGAAGAGGGTCTCCTTGATGCGGGCGACGGTGTAGTAGTCCTTCATCTCGCGGTCGAGTGCGGCATCCTGGTGTCCTATGCCGCTGAAGGGGTTACCGCCGACGGCGATGCGGCTGACGGGCAGGCCGCAGAAGTTGACCTTCGGGAGCTGCATGGGGGGTCCTCTCTGGGGTCAGAGCTCCACGACCTCGGTCGGCTGGGGCACGTGGACGGCCGGGGCGCCGAGAAGGCCGAGGACGTAGAGGATGAGGCCCTCGTCGTCCTGGACGGCCAGGAGGCTGAGCTCGACCTCGCGCGTGGCCTGGCGGACGGGGAGGCGTATGGTGACGGTGGCGTCGGCCCGCGCGCGCTCGCCGTGAGCCACGGAGCTGTAGAGCCGGGCGAACTCCCGGTTGGCGGGGAGCAGGAGTAGGGAGAGGATCGAGAAGCGGTCGGCGTTGACGCCAAAGAGCTCGCGCGCGGCGCGGCTGAAGTGGATGAGGTCCTCCTCGAGGTCGGCTACGAAGAAGGCGGCGGGCGCCTCGCGGAGCAGGCTGGTGAAGAGGCGGGCGCTGGCGGCGACCTTTTCGGCGCGGCGGCGATCGAACTCCAGCATGCGTTCGAGGGCGGAGGCGAAGCCGCCGCCGAGTCCCACGGCGGCGTTACGGCGGGCGAGGTCGAGGGCGGTCTCGTAGTCGCCCTCGAAGAGCTTGTTGCGGATGTCGCGGACGCCCCAGTAGAAGCGTCGGGCGATGAGCGCGAGGAGGACGAGTGCAGTCACGGCGGAGGCGACGACCACGCTGAGCGCAGCGCCGATGGCCGTGCTGGCGCAATGGTAGAGGCCCATTGGCGTGAGGATGAGCAGGAGGACAAGTATCGGCCACAGGAGCAGGAGGAGCCAGAGCCTGGGGCGACTCTGGAGCAGTGTCCACGGGCGCGGGAGCTTCACGGGGTCACCCTCTCAGGACGGCCTGGATGTCGTCGTTGGTGCCGGCCAGGATGAGGAGGTCGCCCTCATTGAACGTGTCGGAGGGCTTGGGCACGACGTTGACCTCCTCGCGCAGCGTGCGGCGGCCGCGCTCGTCCACGTCGGGCACCCGCTTCTTGATGGCCACGATGTTGACGCTGGCCCGCTGGCGGAGCTGGGCCTCGGCGATGGTCTTGCCGACCAGGTGGGTCGGGACGTCTACCTCGACCAGGCTGTAGCCTGGGGCAAGGGTGAAGAAGCGGTGGACCTCGCCGATGGCAAGGGTGGCGGCGAGGGCCTCGCCCATCTCGTGCTCGATGTTGATCACCTTGTTGACCCCCAGGGCGCGGAGGATGCGCTCCTGGGTCGGGGTGCTGGCACGCGCGAGGATGCGCGGAATGCCTAGCTGCTTGAGGAGCGCCGCGGTGAGGATGTTGGCCTCGATGTTGGTGCCCATCGTGACGATGGCCACCCTCACCTGGTCGAGGCCCGCCGCCCGCAGCGCCCGCTCATCCGTGGAGTCCAGCTCCACCGCCAGCGCCACCCGGTCCTTGATCGCCTCCACCCGCTCGGGGTCGGTGTCGAACGCCAGCACCTCGACGCCCTGGTTGGTGAGGGCCTCGGCGAGCGTGGTGCCAAACTGCCCCAGGCCGAACACTGCAACACGTGGCATGCCAGGTCACCTTTGCGGTCAGCCCACCATCAGATGGGTGCTGGGATACCGGTAACGAGCGAGCTGCCCTTCGCCCACGAGGGAGTACATCAGCGTCATCGGGCCGACGCGTCCCGTGAACATCAGCAGGATGATGATCAGCTTGCCCGGCACAGACAGCAGCGGGGTGATGCCGGTGGAGAGGCCGACGGTGCCGAAGGCGGAGATCTCCTCGAAGAGGAGCCGCTCGAAGGGCATGTCCTCGACGCTCGTGAGGGCGATGGTGGCCACGGTGAGCAGCAGCATGGACAGGGTGACGAGCGCGATGGCCCGACGAACCGTGGCCCTTGGCACGGTGCGCCCGAAGAGCTCGATCTCCTGCCGGCGGCGGAAGGCCGACCGCATGGCCTGGTAGAGGAGCGCCGCCGTCGTCGTCTTCACCCCGCCCCCCGTCGAGCAGGGGGAGGCGCCGATGAACATCAGCCACATGAGCACCACCAGGGTTGGCACGCCCACGCGCGCGAAGTCCACGGTGTTGAACCCCGCGGTGCGCGCCGTGACCGCCTGGAAGCAACTGGCCAGCACCCGCTCGCCCAGGGGCACCCCCTTGAGCGAATGGTGGGGCTCCACGGCGTAGAAGAGGCTGGCCCCCACCACGATGAGCACGGCCGAGGTCGTGAGCACCACCTTGGTGTGGGTGCGCAGCCGCGGCGGACGCCCCTCGCCTAGCCGCCGCCTCCGCCCCACAGCCATCAGGTCGCGCAGCACGGGGAACCCAAGCCCGCCGAGGATGACCAGCGCCGCGATGATCAGGTTCACCCCGATGTGGCCTCGGTAGCCCTCGAGACTGTTGAAGCCGCCCAGCTCCGCGCTCTTGTCGCTGAAGAGCGAGAAGCCGGCGTTGCAGAAGGCCGACACCGCGTGGAAGACCCCACTGTAGGCCGTCTGGAGCGTGTAGCCGTGGCGAGCCCCAAAGCTCACGAACAGCCCCACAGCGCCCAGGCACTCGATGGCCAGGGTGGTGAGGACGATGAACCTGACAAGGCCCAGGACCTCGGCGGCGCTCTCCTGGTCGAGCATGCTCTGCATCGTCGTCTCGCCCGACTTCGAGATCGAGCGCCCGAGCATCAGCAGGAGCGAGATCGAAAAGGTCATGATGCCCAGGCCGCCGAGCTGGATGAGCGTCAGGATCACGAGTTGCCCGAAAAGGGTGAAGTCCGCCCCTGTGTTCCTCACCGTCAGGCCCGTCACGCACACCGCCGAGGTCGCCGTGAAGACCGCATCCAACACCCCGATGCTCTTCCCGCTGGTGGCCGCCGCGGGCAGGCTCAGCAGCAGGGCGCCCGCCGTCACAGCGCCCGCAAAGCTCCCCACCATCAGCGACGCCGGGCGCGACCACAGGCGGGCCACCAGACGGCGCCGCAGGCCCGCCCGCTCCCAGGGCAGCCTGGGCTCTGCCCCAACCCGCTCCGCTCCCGCCGTCCGCTCGTCACGCGCCATTGCACGCTCCGCAGACTCCAGATTGCGTCTCATTATAGCGGACGCGGCCCGCCCTGCAAAGGCAAGGGGCCGCGGCGCGTCAGCCAGTGATGCGGCGTGGGAAGCGCTCGGCAATGAAGTCGGCCACCGCGCCCGCATCGTCCAGCGGCAGCCACGGTATGCCGAGCTCGAGCGGCACGTCGCTCGCGATGGCCAGGAACTCAGGTTGGCCGCTGTAGAGCGGGCCGGGGTGGACGCCCGAACGGTAGACCTCGATCTTTGGCAGGGCCGATGTCTTGTGGGCCTCGACGAGCACGATGTCGGCATCCCCCAGGTGCTCTGCGATCACCCCTTCCAGCGCCGGCGGTGTGGCGCTGCGACGCACGACGGCCACCGCATCGTCGCCATAGACCACGCTGGCCTCCGCCCCAGCGTGAAAGTGGCGATAGCTGTCCTTCCCAGCGACGTCAAAGTCCCAGGCATGGTGCGGGCGCTTCACCGTGGCCACGCGGTAGCCGCGCCGCCTAAGCTCGGGGATGAGACGCTCGATGAGCGTCGTCTTTCCCACCCCCTTGCGCCCGACGATGCACAGGGCGTTGGTCATGGGGCGCCGCGCCCTTTTCCACCGCCGAAGCACCCGAGCTGGCAATCGCTGATGCGGATGCCCAGGGCGTCCGCCGCCCGACCCACCACGATGCGCGGGACGCTCAACTCGTCGGCGAGCGCCAGGGCCGCCGCGCACGCCAGCCGCCCGCCCCGCGCGCGCCGCCTCAGCTCTGTCGCCACCCTCTCATCAATCGCCACGGACCGATCCATCGCGTCCTCCAGACGTGAGAACTGCGGTTCAGGGGGAAGCCTCCCCCACTACCCATCCGTCAGCCCCGGGCCGGGATGAGGCTGCCCGGATGAAATGTGTGGGGGAGGCGAGCGTCCTGTCAGACCGGGGGCCGGCGGGTCTTCGGAAGGCCCCGCCACCCCTACAGTGTAGCCGTTTTTCGGCAGAACGCAAGCGCCTCTCGCACTTGAAGCAGGTGTCAACCACGACTACAATAGGCATCCATCGCTCTTGACCGCAGGGGCCGGCCCTCTCAGCCAAACGTTTCTGCAAGGGTCATTCGCATGAGGTGTGGGCGTTGGGTTCGAGCTCTGATCGTTGCGGCCCTGGGCGCGAGCCCGGCCGCCCTCGCTGGCCAGCCGCGAGCGCCCTACCAGTCCCCCTACGCCCTGGCGATAGCGGCCGACGGCTCGCGCCTCTTTGTGTCTCACCACACGGGCGGCGCAGTGTCGGCCATTGACCTGGGCGCCCGCAAGCCCGCGTGGCGGGCCGAGGTCGGCGGCTCGCCGACCGGCCTGGCCCTCTCGCCCGACGGAGCGACCCTCTACGTGGCCGACGCCGACGAGGGAAAGGTCTTCACTGTGGACGGCAGGAGCGGCCGGACGACCGGCAAGCTCGAGGCCGGCCGCTCGGCCTATGGCCTCGCCCTCTCGTCCGATGGTGCCCGCCTCTGGGCCTGCGACCGATTCCTCAACCAGGTGAGCTTCCTCGACCCCGCCGCCAAGAGGCTCCTCCAGACCCTCCCGGCCGCCCGCGAGCCGCTCTTCTGCGCGCTCGCCCCCGATGGCGCTACCCTCTGGGTGAGCAACCTGCTGCCCCTCGGACCGGCCACCGACCCGGAGAACGCCGCCGTCGTAGACGCCTACGACACCAAGACCCTCAAGCCCCTCGCCCGCATCAAGCTCCCCTCGGGGGCCACCGGCGTCCGCCAGATCGCCCTCTCGCCCGACGGCGCCTGGGCCTACGTCGTCCACATCCTCGCCCGCTTCAACCTGCCGCCCACCCAGCTCGAGCGCGGCTGGGTGAACAACTCCGCGCTGAGCATCCTCGACGCCAAGGCCCGCAAGTGGCACGCCACCGTGCTGCTGGACGAGGCGAGCCACGGCTCGGCCGACCCCTTCGCCGCAGCGCTCTCGCCCGACGGCACGACCCTGGCCGTCAGCTTCCCCGGCTCCCACCAGGTGGCCGTCATTGACCTGCCACGTCTCCACGACTCCCTGACAAAGCAACCCCCCGCGCGGCTGCCCGAGCTGGCCAACGAGCTCTCGCTCCTGAGCCGCTGGCACGCCATCCGCCGCTGCCCCTCGGGGGGCGACGGCCCCATGGGCGTAGCCTTCGACCCAAAGGGAGCCACCCTCTACGTCGCCAACTACTACTCCGACACCATCGCGGCAGTCAACGCCGAGAGGGCGAAACTCGAAGGCACCATCCCCCTCGGCCCCGCACCCGTCCCCGACATCGTCCGCCGCGGCGAGATGCTCTTCTTCGACGCACGCATCTGCTACCAGCGCTGGATGAGCTGCGGCACCTGCCACCCCGACGCGCGCGTGGACGGCCTGAACTGGGACCTCCTCAACGACGGGATCGGGAACCCCAAGAACAACAAGAGCATGCTCAACGCCCACCGCACCGCCCCCATGATGTCCCTGGGCATCCGCGAGGACATGGAGCACGCCGTCCGAGCAGGCCTCCAGTTCATCCTCTACCGCCAAGTCGTCGAGGACGAGGCCAGGGCCATTGACGCCTACCTGCGCTCCCTCAAGCCGCGCCCCAGCCCCTACCGCAACCGCGACGGCACCCTCACCCCCGCCGCCACGCGCGGCCAGGCCATCTTCCAAAGCCCCAAGACCCAATGCGCCGCCTGCCACACCGGCGAACTCTTCACCGACCTCAAAACCCACGACGTCGGCACCACAGGCCCCCTCGACGGCGACGTCAAGGCATTCGACAACCCCTCCCTCATCGAGCTCTACCGCACCGGCCCCTACCTCCACGACGGCCGCGCCGTCACCCTCCGCGAGCTCCTCACCACCTTCAACAAAGGCGACCGCCACGGCCGCACCTCCCACCTCAGCCCCCAGGAGCTCGACGACCTCGTCGCCTACCTCCTCTCACTCTGAGGGATTCGGGCTTGACACCCCGAGCCGGGCATCGTACAATGCCTGATGACCTGGGGACGTAGCTCAATTGGGAGAGCGCTAGAATCGCACTCTAGAGGTCGGGGGTTCGAATCCCCTCGTCTCCACCAGCGTAAGTGATTGTGGCCATTGATGTTCCGGCCCCTTCCCGCTACAACGCCACATCTAGCAGCCACGGTTTCGTAGTTGTCTTGTAGTGGTCTCCCGCCGCCCGAGGAGCAGGAGTGGCAAGCACTTGGTGGCGTAAGACCCCGCGCCAATGCGCTGTCGCCGGGTGGCGCCGGGGCAATAAGCGGCGCTTCTACCTTGGCAGCAACAACAAGCTCGCCTGAAAACGCCTGACAAGAACCCTGCAAGAACTCCAGTCCGAACCTCCGCCTGACAGCGTACAACCGCTGCTTGGGTACGTCAAGGGGAGGCCGTACGACCTCGACCGCCCGGGAGTAACGCGTGAGGAGAGAGGGGCTGGACGCGCGGGACGGCTTGGGCAGCGAACGGCCGCGGGGCGAGTAGTGTTGACGAGGGAGAGGTAGGGTGGTATAGAATGGAAGAGAAGCAGCGAGGCGACGGAGCGAACCGCACGACAGGCGAGCGCCGGGGATTCGCGTGGCACCTACTTGAGCCTTGCGCGGACAGGAGGCAACACAGTGAGAACGGGCTTCATCGCGCTCTTCGGCCTTGCTGGTGCGGTCGTGCTGGCCCGTGGCGGAATGGCCCACGCCGCGCAGGATGACCCGGTGTTCCTGGGCAAGCCGCTGAGCCAGTGGGTGGCGGACGCCCGGGGTCCGCAGAGCGCCGAGGACCGGGCGAGGACGATTGAGGCCCTTGCCCTGGCCGCCGAGAAGGGGGAAGGGACGGTTCGCGTCAGGGCCGCCGACACCCTGGCAACATTCGGACCGGCTGCAAAGACGGCAGCGCCTGCGCTGGCGAAGGCTCTTGAGGACGGCGTCACGTGGGTGCGTGTGGCGGCGCGCGACGCACTGTGCGCCATCGGCCCCGCTGCGGTGCCAGTGGTCGTGGAGACTCTCGAGCGGGGGAAGGAGCCGGTCCGTGTGCAGGCGGCCCTCGTGCTCCGTGCCATGGGCGCAGACGCCCGCGATGCCATTCCGGCCCTCAAGAAGGCCCTTCAGGATGCCTCCCCCGCGATTCGGAGCGCCGCCGCCGACGCGCTCAAGGAGATCGAGGGCAGACCGGATGCCCCGCCGCAGAAGTCCGCCCACGACACCACGCCAGGAAGCATCACGCCCCGAGCGACCCGCCCCATCCGGGGCAAGCCGGGGGACTGGACGCAGTTCAGAGGCCCGGGCCGCGATGGCCTGTGCCACGAGACGGGGCTGCTCCAGACCTGGCCCGAGGGCGGCCCGAAGCTGCTCTGGAGGCTCAACGGCCTCGGCACCGGCTTCTCCAGCGTCTCCATTGTCGGCAGCAGGCTCTTCACCATGGGCGACCGCGCCGGTGAGGAGAGCGCCAAGGCGCAATTCATCCTCGCCTTCGACCTCGCCGCCCGCAAGGAGCTGTGGGCGACCCGCGTTGGCCCCCCGCACACCGACGGCCCCCGCTGCACGCCAACCGTGGACGGCAATCTGCTCTACGCCCTCGGCACCGACGGCGACCTGGTGTGCGCAGAGGCCGCCACGGGCAAGGTCCGCTGGCACAAGCACCTCGCCAAGGACTTCGGCGGGAAGATGATGTCCATCTGGAAGTACAGCGAGTCGCCCCTCGTTGACGGCGACCGGCTCGTCGTCACGCCCGGCGGCAAGGATGCGGCGCTCGTGGCCCTCGACAAGAAGACGGGCGAGCTCCTGTGGAAGTGCGCAGTGCCAGAGCTTGGCGAAAAGGGCAAGGACGGCGCCGGCTATTCCTCCGCGGTCGTCGCCGAGATCGCGGGGGTTCGCCAGTACGTGCAGTTGGTCGGCCGGGGCGTGGTGGGCATCGAGGCCGCCACAGGCAAGTTCCTCTGGGGCTACAACCGCATCGCAAACACAGTTGCCAACATCCCGACGCCCGTTGTTCGCGGCGACCACGTGTTCGTCGCAACCGCCTACAACACGGGCTGCGCGCTCCTGAAGATCATCCGCGACGGCGACAGGTTCAGGGCCGAAGAGGTCTACTTCCTCGGCCCGCGGGCGTTCGAGAACCACCACGGCGGCGTGGTGCTGGTCGGCGACTACCTCTACGGCGGCAGCGGCACCAACAAGGGCGAGCCCGTCTGCATCGAACTGCCCACCGGGCGGATCGCCTGGCGGGCGAAGGCCCCGGCGCCGGGCTCGGCGGCGGTGCTCTACGCCGATGGTGGCGTGCTTTTCCGATACGACCGCGGGCCTGTCGTGCTTCTCGAGGCCACCCCTGAGGCGTTCCGCGTGAAGGGCCAATTCATGCCGCCAGCCGCCAAAGGCCCCGCTTGGCCCCACCCCGTCATCCACGGCGGCAGGCTCTACCTGCGCCACGACGACCTGCTCCTCTGCTACGACGTGCGAGCCGAAAGGAAGGAATGAACGCTCGCTTCCGCAGAGGAGTCAACTGACGTCTACCGGCCAGCTTTCCGCCTGTCTTGTCCTCGCGGCGTGCGTCCTCAGCGCGCCGCTGTTCGCTACGGCGGTGGACGCTGTGGGTGGTAAGCAAGGGGTTATCTCAATGGCTTCCACCACCCGCCTCTGTATGACTTGATTGTCTCCGCAAGCTTGTGGATGTAGAACCAGTCGCCCCGGCCAATCCAGGGCAGGTCGGCGTAGCGCCAGAGCTGCTCGGGCGAGTCGCCCGTCACCCACGCCCGCGCGAGGAAAACCTGGTGGGAATCGGCGGGGTGAAGGCTATAGGTCTCGAACGACAGCGTGCAGTCGGCGTAGGGCGTGTACCACATGGTCGAGACCTTTCGGAAGGCGGGCCTGCCGTGGGTGATGGGTTCGGCGCTCGCCGGCCGCCACGAATGAGCCTCGAAGGACTTCTACGCCATCCCGCTGCCCTTATCGAAGCCTGAGGGCTCGAAGGGCCAATTCCCCGCGCCCGAGGACCCGACCTCGAAGGAGGAGGCGAAGAAGCGGGTCTTCGTGATGACCGACGCCTTCGAGAAGTACCTGGCGGCCTTCCTCCCCGTCTTCCAGAAGCACTTGGAGGAGAACGGTTGGGTGGAGAGTTACATCCAGCTCCAGGCCGACGAGCCGGCGGGCAGCAACGCGGCGGCCTATGTGCGGTTGGGGCAACTGGTGAAGAAGTACGCCCCGAAGCTCCGTCGCGCCGAGGCCACCCGCGCCACGAACATCGTCGGGGCGCTAGACATCTGGGCGCCCCTCCTCGACCAGCTCGGCCACCAGATGAAGTTCTTCAAGGAACGCCGGGCCGCCGGCGATGATGTCTACTGGCGGGGCCAAGGGCTTCCACGTCTACTCGCCTGTCATCGTTGAGGGCAAGGTCTTCGTCACGGGCATCATCCGAGCAATCCCTGCGATGTCCCACGGCGGCGACAACATTCGGGCCTTCAGGCCCAAGGAGGGCGCGCGATGAAGGGGCTTCTCGCATGCGCCTGGGTCGCTGCCCACTCGCTCGGGTGGAAGGATAACCCACCTGCTGATGTGACGGCGCGGTGCCAACGCCTGGCCAGGATGAGCCGCTTCTACCCAGTCGCGTGCAAAGAAGAGTACAGCCTCGGCGCGGACGGCTCGGTGAGGGTCCGCCAGAGCTTTGAGTATCTGGAGATCAAGGACGACTGGGACACGAGGGGCGCGAAGGTAGCGCCCCTGCCGCCTGCGTTCGGGATCGCTCTGGCGTCCGCAAGCAAAGGCCCCCTCCCAGTTCAAGCCACCCCCGCCCCTGACGACCTCTCGTATCCCACGGTAAACGGCCCGCTTCTCGTCTGCCAGGGGGATGGCCACGTTGTGCGCATTGATGGGGCACGCAAGTACATAGACGAGCGCCGCCGGCCAGAAGCGATGGTTTCCCCTGTTCCCGCACGCCGGGAAGCGACCATAGGGGGGCAACCTCGAGGTTGGTGATCTTCGCCAGCAGGCGTGGGGGGTCAGTCCTCGATGGCTTCCTCGGTGATGGTGACGTTGTCCCAGTAGTACTTGCCGAGGGGCCAGTAGGAGTAGAGCATGACGCCCATCCAGCGGACGTCTGGGGTCTTGAGGGTGGGGTTGAAGGTGCGGGTGAAGGTTTCCCATTCCTTGCCCTTGGTCTCGGTGCGGAGTGCGAGGTAGGCGTTGTAGAGTTCGCGCTTCTGGGTGGTGAAGGCGTCGGTTTTTTCGCCGTAGCCCTTGACCCAGGCTTTGGGGAAGAAGATGCCGCCCCAGGCGGCCTTGATGTCCACGCTGATGCGGTAGCGCATTTTGGGTTTGACGGGGATGAGGTCGGAGTAGTACTGTACGCCTTCCCATGCGCCGACGGTGGCGTAGATTTGGCTTTGGCTGACTGGGAGCTTCTTGGGGGCATCCTTGGCTGTGGCTTTGCCCTCCTTTATCTTCTCCCACCAGGGGTATGCTTGAGAGGTGAGGACGTCGGTGTCGTGCATGATGCAGCGGCCTTTGCCGTCGTCGCGCTCGACCCAGAAGGTCGTCAAGCCGTCCACTTTGGACCAGGCGGTGGGAAACCAGGTGCCGTCCTCGAAGGAGGGGTTCTTGACGAGGTTCCTGGCCTGGGCTTCTGGGGAGAGGGGTTTGAGGACGCGGATGGCGGTGCGTTCTTCGAGGAGTACGGGTTCGAAGTCGGTCCAGAAGTTGGCCAGGGCGGCGAAGTTGGCGCATTCGCGCTCGACTGCCATGTAGGGGATGGGTTCGCCGTTGGCCTTCATGGCGCGGAGGGCGACGAAGAATGCCTTGTCGTGGCGTGGTTCGACCTTTCCCCACAGGACGATGTTTGCGCCGAGGTCGTCGCGGGCGAATGCCTGAAGGGTCTTTTCGGCTCCGGCGAGGGTGACTTTGAGGTTGGCTTGGCGGACGGCGAGGCGGAGGTCGTCGCGGTCGGGGAGGATGTGTTTGTTGGCCTGCATGGCGCGGCGTTCGAGGCGCTCGGCGACGCGGGCGCCGAGCTCGGGGTCGGCTGGGCACTCGAAGTCGAGGATGGCGAGGACGGGCTTCTCGGCGGCGTGGGTGGCGTGGGCGGCGAGACAGATGGTCAGGAGCAGGATAAGACGCATCGGACCCTCCTGATGGGATGCGTGGGACGGGACTCGTGACGCGTGACGGGAAGGGAGAATCGGCTCGGCGCCGTCTGCCCGTTCCCGCGTCAGGGGTCAGGGGTTGTCATGGCTTCGGGGCTTCGAGGGGTTTGATCTCGGTGACGTTGCGGAGTCGGACGGTTTCGGTGGCGGTCTTGCCGTCGGGGGTGCGGCGCAGGAGTTGGAGTTCCAGGGTGTCGGCTTCTGGGAGGGCGGCGTGAAGGGTTTTGTCGGTGCCGCGTGCGGCGATCTCCCAGAGGCCGTCGCCGAGGGGGCGCAGGATGGCCAGGTCGGCGAGGTGGATGGGCTTTGGGGCGGGCTGGCCGGGCTGGGGGCTGGGGCGTAGGAAGGCGTCGTTGAGGATGAGGGCGCGGATGGGTTCCTTCAGGTTGCGGGCGGTGACGACGACGGTGGCGCGGCGGATGGCTTCCTCGGCGACTTCGCTCTTGAAGGCGGCATCGCGCAGGCGCGGTGGTGGGGGCTCGGCGGGCCGGACGGCTGGGAGCTGGACGCCGAAGTCTAGGGTGGTGGCCGTGGGGGGGTCGGGCACCTCGACCATCGGTGGGGAGATGAAGGCGACGACGTCGTTCTGGGGGAGGTCTTTGTAGGCGCCTCGGAAGAGGATGCCGATGACGAAGAGGACGAAGGCGACGCCGAGGCACCATCGGATGGTGTAGGCGGTGGTCTTGGCCCGCTCGGCGCGGATTTGGCGGTCCACGTCGGCCTGGACGTCTTCGAGGCGGTGTTCGAGTTCGGCGCCGCATTCGTCGCAGTACAGGCGCTGGAGGGGGTTCTCGGCTCCGCAGTTCTGGCATTTCATGGTGCTGGGGCCTCCTGCTGCTGCGGGGCGAGGGTGAAGCTCCATTCGGTGTCGCCGGCCTTGCCTGCGGTGTCGGCTGCGTGGACGAGGACCTTGTATTCGCCCGGGGGCAACTTGTCGGCGGGCAGGGGGCATCGGAGCTCGCTGGTGATGGGCGTGTTGCGCGGGATGGCGCCGTCGGCGCTTGGGAATTGGTAACGGCCTGCCATGACGAGCTGGCGCGAGCCGATGGGGCTGCCGAGCGGGTATCGGAGCATGACGCGCACCTTCTCGAGGTCCACGCCGCTGAGGGTGTCCTCGAGGCGACATCGGACGAGGGTGAGCTTGGGCACCTTGGTGCCGGGGGCGGGGTCGAGCTCCACGGCGCGCGGGGCCTCGCGGTCCACCTCCAGGGTTTCGCTCGTTACCGAGTCCTTGTTGCCCAGGTAGTCGCGCAGCGTGAGCTCGACGCGGAAGCGGCCTTGGGGGAGGTTGACGGCGACGGCGTAGAGGAGGGGCCCGTTGAGGCGGAAGGGGAGGGGCCGCGTCGTGCCGCCCAGGGTGTCGGTGAGGGTCAGTGTGGCGTCCTCGGGGGCCAGGGGCTTAGGCGAGCCCGGCAGCGAGAGGTTGGCGCTTACCTGGAGGTCGTAGTCGGTTAGGAGCTTGTCGCGTTTGACCGTAAAGTCGCGGATGACTGGGGTGGCGCGCACCTGTTTGAGGAAGAGGGAGATTTGGCGTTTCTGCTCGTCGTCGGCGTTGGGGAGGGCCTTGTCGAGGTGTTCGATGGCCTTGGCTGGGGCGCCGGTGCTGTAGTGGAGGGCGCCGAGGCTCATGTGGACGCGTGCGAGGGCGCGGGGGATGAAGGGGTCGGGCGGGTGGGTGGGCGTGGCGGCGGCGGACTCGAAGTGTGCGATGGCGCGTTTGATGTTGCCGGTCTCGGCGTCAATGGTGCCGAGGACGGCGGCGGCGATGAGGCGCTCGCGGCGGCCGGTCTTGGCGCTGGTGAGTGCCTGAGCGAGCTCGGCCACGGGTCCCGCCAGGGGGTCGCGGCGGAAGTTGCGGGCGGCGCGCACGACGAGGTATTGCGCGAGGGCCTGGTTGAAGCGGCCCTGCCAGGTGAGCTTGCCGGCCCGCTCGGCCTCGGCGAGGCGCTGGAGCGCGTCGGCCGGCGCGCCGCGCTTGAGGAGGTAGCTGGCCATGGCCTCGCAGAGGCGTGGGAGGACCGGGCTCTTGGACTTCGCCAGGCGCCCGATGAGGCTCCGCAGCGAGGTGGCCGCGAGGTCGGCAAGGCGCGGGTCGCTGTCGGCTGCCAGGACCACCTGGGCGTTGGCGGCGGCGAGGTTGAGGTCGGGTACCTCGGCCTCTGGGGCGAACTCTTTGACCTTTTCGAACTCGGCTCCTGCGGCGGCGAAGTGCTTCTCGCGCAGTTGGACCAGCCCCTTGAGGTTGTAGAGCACCGGCAGGGCGTCTATGCTTATGTCGCCCGCCTCCTCCACCTTTGCTATCTCCTTGTTGCAGCGCGCCACGTCGTTTTCCAGCAGCGCGATGGTCGCCAGGTTGACGTGGATGTCGCCGCTGTTGGGGTAGAGGGTCAGGGCGGCCTCGAGGCGCTTGCGCGCCTCGGCCACTGCTGCGGCGGGGGCTTCGGGCTTCGTCGCTTGGGCTCTGGCGGCCTCCAGGTCGGCCACGGCTAGGCCGATGAGCACGGCCGCAGAGGCCCTGCCCCCGGCAGCCTCCTGCCGCTGGCGGAGCTGCTCGAACGTGTCCCGAGCCTCCGCGAACTTCGCTGGGTTGCGATACCCCTCGTCTATCACCAGCTTGGCGTGCAGCTCGCGGGGCGCATCGTAGCTGGGTTTTGCCTGGGTCGCCTCTTCGACGCCCTCGTAGACGTCCTCGAAGACGCCGGCGGCGTAGTTGTCCATGGCCCGGTTGAAGGCCCGGCCGCTCTTGTACTCGTCGAGGGTGCCCAGGATGAGCACGAGGCCCACCAGGGTGAGGATGCCGACTACGGCCAGCTCGATCGAGGAGCGAACGGTAAGCTGAAGGGGGATGCGCAGCACCCTTGAGTGCTCCTAGCGGATGACGCGGCCGACGATGGCGCGCACCGGGATGAGGAAGTTGCGCAGGGCCTCGCGATGGTCGCGGCTGTCGTAGAGGACGAGGACGGTGTTGCGAGGGACGAGGATGGCGGTGAAGTCCCCGGGGCGGTCGCGCGGGTTGAGGTACGGCTCCATGATCGGCTGCCGGGTCTCCAGCTTTCCGTCGCGGCGTTCGGCCCGCCAGAGCTTCGAGCCGATCAGCTCCACAACGTCGCCCGGCTTGCCCACTACGCGGGCGAACTCGTACTGGGCCGACGTCCGCTTCCACATCGGGCGGCGGTAAACGATGATGTCCTGGTAGTCCAGGTCCTCGGGCTTGCGCGCGCGCTTGTTGACGAACAGATGGCCGCCGCGCTCCAGCCGCGGCTCCATTCGCGTGAAGTCCTGCGGCACTTTCTCGATGCTGTACTGGGTTCCTAGCCGCAGCAGGAAGATCACCGCGGCGCCCATGCCGGCGTAGAAGACGGCCGTCCCCAAAATGTCCCGCGGCGTCATGGGCATGAAGAGCGCTCCGAGACCTTCCCCGCCCCTCCGAGAATACTACACGTTCTCCACCCGCGAGTCAAGCCGCTGGGCGGTTTACGGTGCCCCAGTTTCGGTCGTTCTCGGTGAAGAGCGGCGACCTGTCGCCGCTCTTCGAGACGGCCGTGAATGGCTCGAGAAGGTCGGGGCGTGGGGGTGTGGGGGGGGGCGACAGAGGATCACTTTGTGGGGCGAAGGTCAGTGATCCCCTGTTCTCCGGGGACGCGCCCAGCTCACAAGTGTAGGTGGGACAGGAGCTTATGGAGCGTGCCAAGAATTGGCACAGAGGATCAAGTGCCTTGCACACAAACTGATCCTCTGTCCGGTGTCGGCGTCGGCGATGGCCGAGGCAGCCCAGTTTCGGTGGCCCCCGGCGTTGCGCCCCAACGGGGCGGGCTATGATAGCCCGGGGCGAAGCTCTGGGACACGTGCGCCCCCGCGCGCCAGTCCTGAAGGGGCGTCTTATTGCCCTTGGGTACGACAGGGTGCCCCATCGGGGCGCAACGCGGGGGGGGGGCACTGAGGCTGGTTTCGCGTCGTTTCGCTGTGCTCTGGGCTATCCTAGGTTGCCCGTTAGGGGCGCAGGGCAGGGAAGCGAGGAAGCTGGGGGGCGTGTCGGGCGTGTCGAGCTGCGCCGCGCGCCTCTTGGGGCGGGTCTTGGGTGGCGATGGGAGGCGCGCCCGTTGGTCGCGGGGCGGTTTGGCGCAGGGCTTGGTGGTGATGCGGTCCGTGGTGCCGGTGTGCTCGGCCTACTTGGCCTGGGGTGCTGGGGAGGGGGGGCGTTCGGGCTGGCGCTCGCGCGCGGGCTCGCGCTCGGCCTCGCGCTTCTTGAGTTCGTCCTCGACGGCCTTGAGGTCGTTTGGGTAGAGGCGGCGGAGCTCGTCGAGTTGGTATTTGCGGAAGACGTAGAGCGCCTGTCGGAGTGCGCCGACCCATAGTTCGCGGATGGTGGGGTATTTGAAGCGTGCGGCGCGGTGCTGGTCCTGGTAGCGGGCGTAGAGGCCGCGTGCCATGTTTTCTTCGCCGACGGCGCGGTCTGTGTCGCCGAGGGATGCCCACATGAGGGAGCGGAATAGGAAGCCGCTGATGAGGTTCATTGCTTGCTCGGTGGTCATGCCTTTGAGGAGTTGCTCGTAGCGGGTGTTGACGAATTCTTCGAGGGACATTTTCGGCTCGCCGCCGAGCTCGATGAGGCGCTGGAGGTATCGGGTGGCGTTCTTGAGGTCGTTGTAGGTGAAGAGGTTGACGACGGCGTCGCGTAGGAAGTTGAGGAAGGCTTCGCGGGTTGGGGGGCCGAAGTCGGATTTCTCGTGACGCTGGACGATTTGTTCCTGGAGTCGGACGACGTGTTCGAGGAAGGCGAAGTTTGGGGCGACGATCCAGGAGTCGGGTTCGTCGTCGGTGCCGGGCTGGAAGTAGAGGGTGCCGCGGCGGTAGAGCTCGATGAGGGAGTGGAGGAGGATGCGGTCGGCGTTGGCGGCGTCGAAGGCGTTGGTGCCGAAGAGCTCGACGCTGCGTGCGGCCCAGTAGAGCGAGTGGGCGTCGGGCATGCGCCAGTCAATGGGGCCGAAGTCCATGAGCTTGAGCATGCGGGCGACGTCGAGCTTGAGCTCATCGCGGAGGTGTCTGCTGCGGAGGAAGGCGTCGAGGCGCGCGGCGGCGTCGGCCTGGGCGGGCTCCTCGAGGAGAGCGAGGGCGGCGGGGGGGAGGGCTGGGTCGCGGTTGGCGAGGGCCAGGGGCTTGTCGAAGGGGTCGGCCCCTGCTGCCTTGAGCGCGGCGACGAGTGCCTTGACTGCGGGGTCGGCGAGGAGGTCTGCCTCTGTGGCGGGGGCGGCGGCGATGGCCTTGAGGCGCTCCAGGTATGGGGGCTTGCCGAGTGCGTGCTGCATCAGGTCGGCGAGGCGGACCTTGTAGTAGATGTGGGCGTCGTCCATGTCCTGGCCGATTTTGTGGTTGTAGAGCCAGGCGAGCTCGCGGTAGAGGACTGGGGCGTTGGGGTTGATGGGGATGCCGCGGTCGCGGAGGATTTCGATGCCGAGGCTGACCCAGCGCCAGCGGTCCTTGGGGTCGGTGAACTTGACGGAGCAGTTGTAGGCGACGTTCCAGGCCCAGTAGGCCCATACGCCTGGGAAGCGGGGTTCGAGCTGGGAGATCATGCGGAAGAGGTCGTTGAGCTCGAAGAACTTGCCCTGGTCCTGGAGGTCAGAGGCTCGGATCCAGAGGGCGATGATGGCGAGGGCGCGGAAGCAGCCGAGGCTCTTGGTGGCGAGGTCAATGATGGGTGGGACCTTGGCCTCGCCGCGGTAGCCGCCGAGCTTGTGCTCCTCGAGCTGGCGGCGGACAGTCAGGTGGGCCTGGCTGGCGGCGATGGCGCAGGCGAGCGCGGCTGCGGCGAAGGCCCATCGGCGAAGGGTTGTGGCGCTTGCGGGTCTCATGGGACGGCGAGTGCAACCTCACGGCGCTCGAAGACGTGGGCGCCCGCCAGCATCAGCAGGCCCCCGTAGGCCAGTGCGATAGACCATGCGGCCTCCAGAAGGCTCAGGGGCGAGACCTCTTCGCCCGAGCTCACCTGCGCCGAAGGCGAGTACTTGTGGAGTGGCGGGAGGATGGCGTGCAGGCCTGTCATGACCACCCGCGTGACCCGCTCCGCCGCTGCCGCGGTGGGCGAGTCCTTGTTCTGGTCGAATGTGAAGCCCTTTTCGAACTCGGCCTTGAGGGAGCCGACAAGGAAGATGACGACGAGGACCGAGAGGGCGACGATGGGGGAGACGGGGAAGCCGAGGAATGTGGAGCAGAAGATGCCGAGGACGGCGATGAAGAGCACCTCGATGAAGATGATGGCGAGGCCGCGGGCGAGGTTGCCCGCGAAGCCGCCGACCGGGATGAGGACCTGGAGGCAGTCGGCCTCGGAGAAGATGAGCGTGGGCCGCCGCGGCTCGCGGTTCTGGAAGCGCACCTCGAGGCCGCCCTCGGCGTCTATAGTGTCGGCGGGCACCTGAATCTCGTGCACCTCGTCGGGCAGGAAGGCATCGTCGTAGCGGTATGCCTTGGTGCGGTTGGGGACGCCGAACTCCCATCGGACGTGGTCGGGCTCCTCAGACTTGCGGTCGGAGCTGAAGAACTTGAAGCGGACGGTGAAGTTGAGGTCGTGGCGGCGCGGGATGGTGAGGCCGGAGAAGTGCCATCGGCGGGTGTAGCCGGTGGGGACGGAGTTGACGATCTTGGCGAAGTCCTCAACGAGCTGTCGGATGGCCTCCTGGCGGATCAGGGCATCGCGGGTGGCGGGGTCGGCGGTCCTGGCCTCGGGGGGGATGCGGTCGTCGCGCACGATGCGGCGGCAGCGGTCCTCGAGCTGGCTGCCCACGAAGTCGTCCAGGTCGCTCTGCGGCGGTGGGTCTGGCAGCACGGTGCGGCGGGCGGTGAGCACCTGTTCGCGGGCGTCGCGGAGGCCGCGCTCGGCGACCTTCTTCTCGTAAGCGGCGGAGCTGGGGATCCGGGCCGCGGCGCGTTCGGCGCGGAGGACGAGAAACTGGACGCTGCCCCAGGTGACGAGGCCCATGAAGGCCAGGAGTGCGGCATTGATGAGGATGATGCCGAGGAGCTTGCCGAGGAGCACGTGCCAGCGGCGGATGGGCTTGGCCTCGAGGGCGTAGATCTGCTTCTCGCGCAGCTCGCTCCACAGGGTGGTGGTGGAGACGGCGAGGGTGAGGAGGCCGAGGAGCATGCCGGCGACGATGAGCGAGTAGGCGATGACGACGTGGAGGAGGCCGCGGAGGGTGCCGTCGCCCTTGACGAGGAAGGGCAGGGCGGGGACGAGGACGAGGTAGACGGCGAGGATGACGAAGGCGGCCCGGACGCGGACGGCCTGGGCGATGGTGTTGCGGGCGATTGTCCAGACGGCGCGGTCGGCGAAGAGCGCGGCGGCCGCGGCAAGGGCGGGGAGACACGTGGCCATGCGCACGAGGTCGCCGAGGGCCGGCCTGCCGAGCAGGCGCGCGACGAGGCTGCCGAGCAGATAGGCGGCCAGGCTCGCGGCGAAGACGGCTGCGGCGAGCCTCTGGCGTGCGCGGGCGTTGGGGTTCATGAGGGCTTCTCGCCTTCGGGGCCTGGCTTGGGCCTCTGGACGAGGCGGTCGAGGACCGAGCGGCGCTCGGCCTCGGCCGCGGCGTCCTGCGGGGCGGGCTGGGGGGCCTCAGCCGCGCCTTCCGAAGCCTTGGAGACTTCGGGAGCCTGCGGGGCGGCGGCGAGGCGCTGAAGCACGTCGGCCTTTGGCTCTGGCTCGGGCTCGACGGCCGGCGCCTGGGGCTCGGGCCGCGTGGGCTCGACGGGCGCGGGACGGGTGAGGCGCTCGATTACCTCGGCTGGGGCCTCGACCCTTCGGAAGAGGCTCGGCTCGAAGCGTCCGGCCGCGGCGCCCTGGGTCTGGGGCCGGGTCTCGCGGGCCTCGCGGATGATGCGCAGGAAGTAGTTCTCAAGGCGGTCCAGCGGGTGGCCGACCTCGATCTCGGCGGGGTCGGCGAACTCTTCGATGACGCCGCGGAGGCGCTCCAGATCCTCGGGGCGGGGGCTGGGGAGGGTGATCTGGGTGAGCTGGTGCTTGGCGAGGAGGTCGGCGACGGCGCCGACGACGCAGAGGCGGCCGCCGTAGAGGATGCCGACGCGGTCGCAGACGTCTTCGGCGTGGGCGAGGAGGTGGCTGCACAACAGGATCGTTTTGCCGCGCTTCTTGAGCTCGAGGATGAGGTCTTTCACTTCGCGTGCGCCGATTGGGTCGAGGCCGGTCGTCGGCTCGTCCAGGAGCAGTAGCTCGGGGTCGTTGACAAGTGCCTGGGCGAGGCCGATGCGCCGGGCCATGCCCTTGGAGTATTCGCGCAGGGGGCGGTTGCGTGCGGCGCCGAGGCCGACCATTTCGATGAGCGCGCCGACGCGGCGGCGGCGCTCGACGCGCGATAGCCCGCTGAGGCGCCCGAAGAAATCCAGCGTCTCTGTGGCGTTGAGGTAGGGGTAGAGGTAGGTCTCTTCGGGGAGGAAGCCGATGCGTGCCTTGACCGCGACGTCGCGAGGGGGGCGCCCGAGGACGCGGATGGCGCCGCTTGTGGGGAACAGGAGGCCGAGGAGGAGCTTGATGGCGGTGCTCTTGCCCGAGCCGTTGGGGCCGAGGAGGCCGAAGACCTCGCCGCGCCGGACCTCGAGGCTGAGCTTGTCGAGCGCGCGCACCTTGGGCCGCCGCCAGAAGTCGCGGAAGACCTTGGTCAACTCGATGGTCTGGACGGCAAGGTCGTCGGGTCTGGGCTGCATCGAGTGTGTCCCTGAGACATCCGTGATCCGTGATTCGCAATCCGTAACCAGAGAAAACAGGGGCCACGTCGTCTTGAGGCTTTTTCTTGCCTTGTTACGGATTACGCGTTACGGGCTCGAGCACAACGGGCTGTCCTGATCATGACGGCTGATGGGGTGCCAGCTCTTCCCCCATTCTCACGAGTCGGGCGCTGTTGAAGATCACGATGAAGGAGCTGACGTTGTGGAGCAGGGCGGCGATGATGGGGGTCATCCAGCCGAAGCCTGCAAAGGCCAGGCCGCCGATCATGAAGATCAGCCCGAAGA
>Ga0101944_10001466_pt1 | contig 48574 bp, 38 predicted proteins | sample DewCreD2012metaG_FD_75245 | JGI IMG/M metagenome (GOLD analysis project Ga0101944, IMG submission 75245) | Hot spring sediment bacterial and archeal communities from British Columbia, Canada, to study Microbial Dark Matter (Phase II) - Dewar... ... | reverse complement strand
TACTCGAAACCAAATATTCGACACTAAATATGTAACACCAAATACTCGACACCGAATACTCGAAACCAAATATTCGACACTAAATATGTAACACCAAATACTCGACACCGAATACTCGAAACCAAATATTCGACACTAAATATGTAACACCAACTACTCGACATCGAATAGACACCAAGTATTCGACACTAAATATGTAACACCAACTACTCGACATCGAATAGACACCAAGTATTCGACACTAAATATGTAACACCAAACACTCGACACCAAGATTAGACACCAAACAATCGACACCAAGATTAGACACCAAATACTCAACACTAAATATGTAACACCAAACAATCGACACCAAGATTAGACACCAAATACTCAACACTAAATATGTAACACCAAACAATCGACACCAAGATTAGACACCAAATACTCAACACTAAATATGTAACACTAAATATGTGACACCAAATACTCGACACCGAATATACATCAAATACTCGACATGAAATATTCGATACCAAATATGTAACATCGAGTGTTAACACCAAATAATAGACATCTAATATTTGGTGTTACATATTTGCGTCTATGTCGGTGTTACACATTTCATGTTTAGTATTTGGTTGTCGAATATTTGCGTCTATGTCGGTGTCTAGTTTTGGTGTTACATATTTAGTGTCGAATAATCGGTATTAAATATTTGGTATTGAGTATTTGGTGTCACATATTTAGTGTCGAATATTTGGTTTCGAGTATTCGGTGTTACATATTTAGTGTTACATATTTGGTGTCACATATTTGGTATTGAATATTTGGTATCGAGTATTCGGTGTTACATATTTGGTGTCGAGTATCTGGTATTAAATCTTTGGTGTCGAGTATTTGGTATTGAATATTTGGTATCGGTATCGAGTATTCGGTGTTAAATATTTAGTGTCGAGTATTTAACACCAAATACTCGACACCAAATATTTAACACCAGATTTCGATGTCTAGCATTTCATGTCGAATATTCGATGTCGAGTAGTATTTAGTGTCGAATATTTTGTGTCGAGTGTTCGATGACGAATATTCGGTGTCTAATAATCGGTGTTAAATATTTCATGTCGAATATTCGATGTCGAGTATTTAGTGTCGAAATATTTTGTGTATAGTGTTCGGTGACGAATATCGGTGTATAATAATCGGTGTTAAATATTTCATGTCTAATATTTTATGTCGAATATTCGATGTCGAGTATTTAGTGTCTACCAAATATCTAACACCGAATATTCGACAACCGAATATTTAACACTAAATATTAGATATTGAATATTCGATGTCTAGTATTTCATGTCGAGTATTCGGCGGCGAATATTCGACACCGAATACTAAACACTAAATACTAAACGCCGAATACTAAACACCAAATACTTAACATCGAATACCAGACACTCGACACCGAATACTAAACACTAAATACTAAACACCAAATACTAAACACCAAATACTAAACAACAAATACTTAATATCGAATATTTCTTTGTCGATATTCGGTGTCGAGTATTCGGTATTTAGTGTTATATATTTAGTGTCGATTATTTGGTGTCTAATCTTTGGTGTCGAGTGTCTGGTATTCGGTGTCGAATATTTGGTGTCTATTCGGTGTCGAGTATTTGGTGTCTATTCGGTGTCGAGTATTTGGTGTCTATTAGGTGTTGTGTATTTGGTGTCTATTCGGTGTCGTGTATTTGGTGTCTATTCGGTGTAGAGTATTTGGTGTCTATTCGGTGTCAAGTATTTGGTGTCTATTAGGTGTCGAGTATTTGGTGTTAAATATTGGTGTCGAGTATTTCATGTCGAATATTTCGTGTCTAATGTTTGGTGTCGAGTATTTGGTATCTAGTATTTTCTGTTGAATATTTCATGTCGAATACTAGACATCGAATACTAAACACCAGATATTCAACATGAAATATTTAACACCGAATATTCGACATAAAATATTAAACACCGAATACTAAACATCGATTACCAGACAGAAACGAAATACTAAACATCAGATATTCGACATAAAATATTAAACACCGAATATTCGACATCGAATACTAAACATCAGATATTCCGCATGAAATATTAAACACCGAATATTCGACATCGAATACTAAACATCAGATATTCGACATAAAATATTAAACACCGAATATTCGACACCAAATACTCGACACCAAACATTAGACACCAGATATTCGACATGAAATATTTAACACCGATTATTCGACATCGAATACTCGACATAAAATATGTAACACCGATTATTCGACATCGAATACTCGACATGAAATATTCAACACCAAACATTCAATACCGATTATTCGACACTAAATATTCGACACGAATACTCGACATAAAATATGTAACACCGATTATTCGACATCGAATATTAGTCATGAAACACGAGTCCACGAATATGAGACATTGTATATGAGTCATTGGAAACTAAATATTAAATAGACGCCGAAGAGTTAGAAAACCATATTTCATGACTAGTAATTAGTATCCAACATTTGGAGGCAAATATTTATGTAGCAATATCCAATATCTATTATTCGGGTTGAGTATTCGATGATTAATACTCAGTGCTTGACTATTATTTCATGTCGACGAATATTTATGCCAAATACTCGTCGACATGAAATATTTAACACCGAATATTCGACACCGGGTATTATAAACGAAATATTAAACCTTGAGGATTCGACATGAAATAGACACCAAATATTAGATATCGAATACTCGACACCGAATATTCAACCAAAAACCAAATACTAGGTATCTAATATTTGGTGTTTAATACTCGGTGTCGAATGTTTGTCTATGTTGGTGTCGAACAATCAGTGGTAAATCTTTGGTGTCGAATATTTGGTGTTAAATTTTTGGTATCGAATATTTTGGTGTTAAATCTTTGGTGTCGAATATCTGGTGTTAATCTTTGGTGTCGAATATTTAATGTTAAGTATTCGGTGTCGAGTATTACCTGAATAATATTCTATGCCTGATAAGACTTAATATTAGTCATGACTAATATTTGGTGTCGGATATTTGGTGTTGGATATTTGGTGTTACATATTTAGTGTCGAATATTTTGGTGTCTATTCGGTGTCGAGTATTTGGTGCCGGATATTTGGTGTCGAATAATCGGTGTTACATATTTAGTGTCGAATATTTGGTGTCTATTCGGTGTCGAGTATTTGGTGCCGGATATTTGGTGTCGAATATTTGGTGTTGAATAATCGGTGTTAAATATTTGGTGTTGGATATTTGGTGGCGGATATGTGGTGTCGAATAATCGGTGTTACATATTTAGTGTCGAATAATTGGTATTAAATCTTTGGTGTCGGATATTTGGTGTCGGATATTCGATGTCGGATAATCGGTGTTGGATATTTGGTGTTGGTGAATATTCAATACCAAACACCGAATACTAGACATCTAATATTCGATATCGAATATTTGGTGTTAAATATTCGATGTCGGATAATCGGTGTTAAATATTTGGTGTTGGATTTGGTAATTCATATATCGAGAGTTAAAGATTTAACGTTTCATGTTAGATCTTAACTTCTCGACACTGAGTATGAGAATTAAGATCTAACATGAGACACTAAATATCTTGGAGAGTCGAAGTTGGTGTTGAATAAAGACACGAATTCGACTCTTCAAGTATCAATGGATATCAGAGTCAACTAATACTTGGGAGAGTTCGAGATAGATTAACAGTTTGAATTCGGTTAAGATTGGAGTTTGGAAACGTGTTGAAGAGGAGTTGGGTTTTTTGTTGGAAAAGACGAAGACGGGAAATAGAAACTGATAGTTATTTAAAAGATTCGGAAGACTTGAAGTCAAGATTTCAATAGAAGGATGAGTGAAAGACCGATTATGATTAAGAGTCGGAGAATACCTTCACTTACGGATCTCACGGCGACATATCTTCTTAAAAATTTTGAGTATCTGGATTTGTATCGGCTGCCTCGAGATTTACATCGGGCCCTTTTTGAGAAATATCGGGATCCTACGTATAAGATTTGTAAATCGGACTATCCGCCGCCGTTGTCGAAACCCGATTGGACTTGTTCTTGGCTTGTTGAGGATATTCGATGGGATTACGATTTATGGGAACAACTTGAAAACAAGATAACAACGGAACAGGATCTTTCGAAGTATCTCGGTATAGTTATGGATATGTCCTTGGACCAGACGGATCAGCGGAAATTTGAGATTCTTGTCATTGTTTGTGGTATTCTCTATCTTAATAAGTGGTTTCTTGACAAGTATTCGATGCTTAAGAATTCTTTCTTGGCTCGTTTAAGTGAAATTGGGCCCGAGTCACCCTTTCATAAGTCGGCTTCTCTTCTCTATACCTACTTTAAATCCTAGATATTCTCGATGTGTCATTTGGAGGTGTTGAAGAGGAGTGTGTGATGAAGCTGAAGAAAGAGTCAATTATCTCTTCGAAATTGAAGAGAAGAGTTGAAATAAAATCGAAGATGTATCAGAGAAGGGCCCATCGATCTGCTGGTGAGGAGAAGTGTCTTCAGGTTCTTTCAAGAATATATCCACATTATAAGTTTGAGACATATCGACCGAATTTTCTTAAGAATCCGGAGACGGGTCGAAATCTTGAACTCGATTTGTATAATGATCGACTTAAGCTAGCGGTTGAGTTTAATGGAAGACAACACTATCAACATACGCCCTTCTTTCAGACCAAGGACGAGTTTAAAGAACAGAAGAGACGGGATGAATTAAAGAAAAAGCTCTGTAAGAAGAATGGTATCACACTGATATTCGTTCCCTATGATGTCAACATTGAGACCTATCTTGTCGCGAAATTAGTAAAGAAGGGCAAATATCATCGAAAGAAGAAAAGAGACGACACCTGTATTATTTTATAAGAAGTTGACAGGTTGATTTGGGAATCAACGGATTCGAGATAAAATGAATTATAATATTATCTGATTCAGTTGCGACGTTTGGCTGATTTCTGTTATCTGGTGTTTCGAGTGTCATCCCGATACTTACTTTATTTAATTTGTGAAAAGGATCAACTGTATTCTCGGTGCTTTCATTTGGATAGTTCATTTCGAACTAACACTTCCGACATGAAACAATATAAGATCAAGTGTGACTCGGAAAACAGAAATAGACATTTAACATCTTTCTTCTGAAGGAGGAAGATGTTGCTGGAGATCTTTCTATGGAGTTATCTTGGATTGACATGGAATTCGATGTCGAGTTGGGTTCTTTTTCTTCATTTAAAGAAGAGGAAGATGATCGACATTATCGAAGAAATAGGAAAAATGAGAATATTAAAAGGAAAAATGGATTTTTCCGAGGTGTATGAGGAAATTCCGGATACCGTTCGTTACTCTGTTCGATGTTATTCGGAGTATCCGAGGGAAGATTTTGATCAAGAATGTATTTTGTACACTCATGATCTCTTTGGGAGGATGTTGGAACGGAGACCTCAAAGAAGAGAGAAGCGATACTCGGGATCAAATATGTATTGGTGTACGATTTTGTAATTAGATGAAGTTGTCGAAGTCATTGGTATCGTCGTTATTTTCCGATAGTTCGAAGTGATATTCATAACGAAGAATACTGCCAATGCCACCAAAGCCTTTGAGAAACTGGGAACCTTGGGAGGTTGCTGAAGACACGATAACCATATTGGTGTGTTTACTTCGACATAACTGATGGAGATAGTCAATAATAGTGGGATCGATGTTATCACTGAGGTCGACAGGGGGGTTTTCTGGAATGGGAGCAGAAAAGTGTTCACTGACGATAAGAATTTCAACGAGGCCCAGATTCAAGGCTGAGAGAGTGTCCGAAAATCCGTAACTAATTTTGGGGATATCTTGGGAGATGAAGTTGAAGAAGCGTGTCAAGAATTTTTGTTCTTCAACATATTTAAGATTCTGGAGACTTTCTCCCAGAAGAGTGATGGCTTCATCGAGACCTCGTTCGAGACCATAGGAGATGGAGATTGTTGGTTCCTGAAGTACGGGACGTAAGCGAGGGTCAAGAAAACCTTCATTGAGGAATCGGTCCTTAAGACCAGCTGTTCCCGCGATATAGAGGGCACTGATATTGGGGACATCATTGGAGAGAAAGTATCGGGTGGAGAATTCTTTAATTTTATTGAGGTAGTGGTGGCGTCCTTCTTCGGCTTGGCGTTCAAATCGTCGTTGAGACTGACCGCCACGGCCATGTTTTTTACGGAGTTCGATGTTTTCTCGACAGTGGATGATTCTCTCATTGCCTCGAATTGTGGCTAACATAAGACTATCTCCTGAGATGATAATAAATCCGACAGAGAGAGACTCATCTTGGAGAGTTTCAAGGACGGACTCGAGATGAAACGTGTTATCACATAGGTAGACGAACTTAACAAGGGGGCGTGGGGGTTCGAAAGCGAGAGAGATTTTTCTTTCTTTGTTGTGTTCATCGAGGATGGTGCCGGATAAGATGATGAGGCCGTTTTTGGGGATGGTCTTATAGAGTTTGAGTTTATTTTGGGCAGAGGTGATGGCGGACAGAACAGCGAGACGGTTGACTCGACTTTTAATGTTGGAAGCTGTACCGTATTCATTTGTAAGTTTGGCGTTGATCTTGGAGATTTGTTCTCCTGGTGGCAGGATAAGAGTGATAACACTGGTGGCATCGAGACCTTTAAGTTTGGAGAGACGAGTGAGGATTTGTCGTGTTCTCCAAAGAGTGACTTTTTCGTCATAATCACTCATCTTTGACAGAAGAAAGAGAAATTATGATCTCGATATCAATTAACGAGAAATTCAATAGGAAGAAAGGGAACTGGAAAGAGGGTTTCTCAGATAATATCAGTCTTTCCGAAGAAGGAAGAGAGACTGATATTATACTTCGATTTAATGAGAGAGTTCCTTAATGAGGAGATTAGAGGGAACTGTTGAGAAGACCGGAAATTATTTTAACGAGATCTTGAGCTGATGGGCGGGATTCTTTTGGTTCGAAACATGCTTCAATGATAAGACAGGAACGGGGATAGGTGGGGGAGAAGATAGGAGAGAGAAAGTTTCGGGAAATGACATTGGAGCGGAGTTCGTCGAAAGAATTTCCTCCGAAGGGTGGGATTTTATGAATGAGATGATAGAAGGTGACACCGAGAGCCCAGACATCTGACGACTTCAGAATATTAAAGGGAATTGAGACGGAAGTTGTGAGAAAGATTTCGGGACTCAGGTAGTAAGGAGTTCCTTTTCTTCCGCGACAGGAGAAGATGCCCGACTCCATACCTGCGAACTCGAGATCGATGATTTTAATTTTTTTACCATTCCAGAGAAGATTTTCAGGTTTAATATCACGATGGACGATTCCGGAAGAGTGAAGTTCGGAGAGACCGGAGGCACTTTGTCTCATCATTTCAAGAATGAGGGAATCCGAGAGAGGAGAAAGAATGTCTAATAAGGGTCGACCGTTAAAATACTCCATAAGAATACCATAAAACTGTTGGTTCTTCAGTTCAACCTTATAACTTCCATAGTAGGAGATGACATTCTGAAAGTTAATGTTTTTGGTGAGATGACCCTCCGTTTTAATATTTTCGAGAGAGGAAGAGGATACGTTTTCAACGGGGAAGAGTTTAAGGGCGTATGTGTGTTTACCGTCCTTGGTTGATATTTTATATATGTGACTGAGTCTTCCTTTTCCGAGACATTCGTCAAGGTTATAGAAGAGTTCAAAGTGAGCCAGCGTTTCAGAGAGATTCATCGTTGAAAGTGTCAAAGAAGAGATCGAATTCTTCTGAAGAGAAGACGTTTTAAAATAAACTTCAATTATTCGGAAGTGTTAAATTCTGGAGAATAAGTTTCAAGTTTAAAAAGGTAAGTCGACATGTAAAAGGTTAAGATGGAGACGTTGGCAATAGCTCGACGTTCCTTACGACACTATGGGAAGAGAATTGGGAAGATTGGACGAGGAGCTCTTGGGACGGTGTATAAGTATTCCAAGAGTGATAGTTCTACCTATGCTGTTAAAAAGGTTCCCTATGAGGTCTATCGAGGAGATAAGTATATACCGACGGGACTTATTCGGGAGATGTCGGTTTTAATTTATTTAGGAAAGGGATATCAGCATCCGAATATCATAAGACTTCTTGACATTATTGTTCGGAAGAAGGCGTTTTACTTGATCTTACCATTGGCTGATGCGACACTGGTTGATCTTTTACCGAGACTGCATCCAAATCAGGTTCGGAACTATGCGTATCAGATTGTGTGTGGAGTTGATTACTGTTTGAGTCGGAGTATCTGGAATCGAGATCTTAAACCTGACAATGTGCTTTACTTTGAGAAAGAGGATCGTCTTGTTTTAACGGATTTTGGTTTAGCTCGTCATGTAAACATGGCGGATCCTAATACGAAGTATACAAATGAGGTTTACAGTCTCTGGTATCGAGCGCCGGAGATATTAATGGGAGATATATATACAGAGAAGGCTGAGGTGTGGGCGTTGGGGTGTATCATTGCTGAGATGTACTTGAGACATCCCCTTTTTGCGGAGAGGTCCGAGGCAGATCAACTTGGGACGATTTTCTCAATTATGGGTACACCTGATGCGGAGACGTGGCCTCATTTGTACGAACTTCCGGGATGTCCTCAAGATCTTCCATCATGGGATTCTGTCTTCTATAGGTATCAGTATCGGTTTGGGTATGATGAGATGGCGTATGATCTTCTTTCGAAGATGTTAAGAATTAATCCCCGAGAGAGGATTTCGGTTGAAGAAGTTCTTCAGCATTCTTATTTTAAAGAATTTCCGTCGGTGTTGTATTCTCGGAAGACGCAACTTGACCAACTTTTCGAGGTTGAACATTATCCCCTTTTGACCTTCGAGGAGAAGACACTTCTTACTCCAGGATATTTTGAGACGCGAGCTGACTATCTTACACGTATTCTGAATTTTCTTCGTCAACATGAGAAGGATATTCGGAACTACTTTGTCATTGCTTATCTGTATGATGTCGTTGCTCCCTATATAAAGCAAACCTCAGGAGGAGAACAATTGTCGAACGAGGCTCAACTGTCTCTTATGGATATATCACAGAGTATTGTTGATTCTAACCTGATGACATATAGTGAGCTTAGAAGATTTCATCAGACGGAGACACAGATTAATACGGATGAGATTTTTGAGACGAATCTTCTTCTTCTGCGTCTTGTCAACTATGATCTTAATATGGCGACGAGTTACGACTTCTTCTGTTGCTACTGTCAGGAGGTTTCCTGTTCGGAAATGAGGCAGAAAGCTCTGGAACGTTTGATTGAGGTGACAAAGACACCTCTTGTCGCTTGCGTTAAGCCGTCTGACCTAGCGCGAGCGTGTCTTGAGTGTTCTGAGATTTCGGATGTGGAAGAACGATTTTCATCGAATTTTCGAACTGTTTTCGATTCCTCAATTCACCTATCGTCGCAGTCGCCGATAGGGTGAGAAAGGAGAGAAGAAGAATATCGGTGAAATTTTCGTCGAAATTCGAAAGATAAAATGAAATTTCGGAATGAGAATATCTTTGAAGATGAAGGATAATCAAAGTCGAATGTCATCGAAGATTGAAAAGTTGTTTAATCGTGCACGGGAGATGGCTTTGAGGGGGGAGATGGAGATGTTGCATGGGGCTATTCTTGTTAAGGGCAATCGTGTTATTTCGGATGGCTTTAATTCCTATCGAACCAAGATGTCGACGTTTGTTGGATCCTCCGTTCATGCGGAGAGGGCCTGTCTCCGAAACTTTTTTGGTCGCTTGTCGAGATGTTATCAATGTCCGTCTTGGTTTTTATCTTCCCATCTCTCCTTTTCGGGTAAGAGGAAAGGGAAAGAAGTTAGATCGGGCGTCTTACGATCTTTATATTGTTCGGATTGCTTATACTCTTGAGGGGAAAGAGTATTACGCCATGTCACGTCCGTGTAAGTCGTGTCTTGCTCTTTTAAAATCATATGGAGTTCGGCGGGTGTATTATACGGTTTTAAGTCGACCGGGAGAGCTTCGATATCAGATGGAGAAGATTAAGGACATGGAGACGGATCATATCAGTGGAGGAATGAGATCAACATTCTCAAACTCAAAAAATGTTTTTGCGAAATATTGATGAGAGACTTTCTGGAAATTTTGGGAAAGAAAACTTCAAACTTTCGATGATGGACACACTTCGAAGGGTTTTGTATGCGGGAGGTCTTATTTTTCTTTTCTGGATGAGTGTTACCTACGAGCTTTCGACGTTGTTTCATGTGTTGGCAACATTGGCGACGATGTATGATGTTCTCTACTTACATCGGCAAGTGTTAGAGTCCTCGTTTTCTCGAAAGAAGAGTGGACTTTTAACGAAGTGGCGTTTTATTCTTGTTTTTATCTTTGGGAGTTTTATGGTACTCTTTAATGAGTTTATTTATTATCAGTATCTTCAAGATGCCTTATCGGTATCAAGAGTCATTCTGATAAGTCAAGTGGGGGATGGATTTCAGTATCTTGGGAAATATGTGGGGAGACATTACATTGGTTGGATTTCACCTCGAAAGACGTGGGAGGGGTACATTATGGGTTATGTGGGACTTCTGATGGTTTTTTTGAGGAGTTATTCTCTTGGGACAATCACAGTTATTTACATAACTGGAATTGGATCAAGTCTTCTTTCCTCTTTAATAAAGAGGATACTTTATGTTAAAGATTATTCTGACTTACTGGGGCCGCATGGGGGATGGATTGACCGTATTGACTCGATAGTGGGGCCCATACTTTTAGAGTATTTTAAACTGGTGAGAAGGAAAGGGTAGTTTGGACGATTCCTCCATCGGAGAATTGGCGTAACAGTTCTGAAAATTCTGGAATTGAAGAGAGGGAAAGGGAAGGAAAATTAAACTGTTGATAGAGAGAGCGTCGTTTGGGTGATGGGCCTGAGTTTTCAAAGAGAGCGTCATGTTCAACTTTCTCAAGAAGAGTTAGAAAAGTTGCACACTTGGGAAGTTGAAACTCCTCACCAAGAGAAAGACGAACCTTAGCTTCTTCTAAGACGGAGGAGGGCAAAGTTTCTCCTGTATAAATGTTTTTCTCCGTCTTAATGATATTTTCAAATTCATTTCGTGTGAAGTGGTACAGATTAATTCCACAAATAGCCGTTAGACGGTCGAAGGGGACATAATCATAGACGAGTTCATCGAGAACATCTTTATCATTTCGTTCGACAGGTTTATTAAAGACGGATGGGACGAGATATTCAATGGATCTTCTTTGTTCTTCACGAAGGACCTCATTGTAGGCCTTCTTTCCCAGAGAAGATAACTTTTCAAGAGCTGTCCAAATCATCTCCTTGGAGGGGAGACCATACTGAATGGGGAAGCCGAGAAGATAAGCCTGGACTTTAAATGGAAGCATAGCGATTTTATAGGCGAGGTCGCTTAACTGTAACAGTTTGGTTTCAAGCGAAGGAAAGAGCTCCTTTACCTTGATAAGGTCTTGTTTTGTTGTTCCAGACATGGAACACTCTTTAACCAATTTCTCAATGAGAGGAAAGTAGATCTTGGAGCCAACGTGTTCCCAGTATTTTGGTGCATAGTAGAACAAGAAGTGTCCCCGGGAGGTGATACTTTTGAGTAGCTCGCCATCCAGGAAGTCTGAGAGAGGAAGAACGCGATCACAGTTAATATAAAGTTGACGGTATTTGTTGGGATCGAGATTGGGGCGATTTCCCGCACGAATGGATAGAGACACCTGTTCAAGAGTTAGATTTTCCAGAGGAGGACATTCAAGACTTATGACTTGTATCTTTTCACAAAATTTGGGGTCAGAGTAGATCTTTGATGTTGATTCGACGAGCCACGCCACAATTGGAGGGGCATTTGGTTCTAAGGCTGAGGGAGCATTTGGAGCACCCCCGGACATAAGATAGATGGCACCATATTCGGAATATCGAGTCAGTTTGAGAAAGTGTTGTCTCTCCACATATTGAGGGAGACCGAGACGCAATAGGGAACGATATGCCACTAAACAGTCATCATCGACGGGATTTTCAAGGAGCCATGAAAGAAGGCCCTCAGATGAAATAAAGTCGAGGGCGAGACCTTGTTCCACAGAGCCATAGACGATACATTGTCTTACTCGTTCTTTCATTTCTTCCTTGAGCAGATTATTTGACATTGGGATCTCAATTGAAGAGAGGGACATTTTTATTCGACACGGTAACGTATTAAGATTTTTAATAGATAATAGAATTCATTTTATTTCGCTTTTCATTTTGTATGTTCAGGTTTCGATAAAAAGGAAAGACGATCGTCGAACTTCTTCTCTTTTGAGAAGGTTAAAAGGAAACGAGAGACTATGAAAAATGAGAATTCTCTATTTGACACATTTGACGGAGCGAACTTATCCGAACTATGTCACAGTTCTTCCGGTGACTTCGGAGACGATTACAATTAAAGATCACATTCAGGCTCTTTCATACTTATGTGATCAGCCTGACTCTTTTGCCATTGTTCTTTGTGAACCCCCGATTTCTCCAAATAAGCCTTCTTCTGGTGAGAATATCGACTTTTCGAAGATTGTCAGTGTTGTCAGTCACCTTTCAACCAATCTTCCAGAAGGGTGTTCCTTTGTTGCACTTTCGTATTCTCTCAAGAGGGCTCCGAGTGGGAGTCTCATCTGGAGTGGACGTCTTCCAAGAAAGATGAACCTGATTTCAATGAGTCCCCTGATCACTCACATTACATGTTATTATATTGGAAAGTCTTTTGCCCAAGAGAGTTTGGAGGCCCAATCATATTCGAGTCTTGACGAGATCGCGGCCAAATCGCGGGGACTTATTGCGTATCCACCTCTCAACGCTGAAAGTTATATGAATAAGAGTGAGTTGAAGTTTCTATCACTCTTGACCACCTTTTCGTCGTTGGCGGATCGACTTCCAGCCATCTACTGTATCAACTTGAAATCGTCTGTCGATCGAAGAGAGAGAATGGAGCATCGGTTTAAGGTGGCTGGACTGACATCTCATGTAACATTTGTTGAGGCGGTGCCGTGGACAGATTCCGTTATTGCGGACAACTTTCCGTCGGTCGATCTTCCGGAGCCTGAAATTAAGCATCACATGTGTGTGATGGGATGTATGTTAAGTCACTATAAAGCACTTCAGATGTTTATTGAATCAGGAGATGACGAGGCGATCATTTGTGAGGATGATGTCATGCTTCACGATGACTTTGCCTGTCGCTATTTGACGTTGTTTGATAATGTTCCGGCGAAGACTTCTCTTGTGATGTTGGGTTGGACGGCGGGATCTCTTTATGGGTTTAAGTGGGCTGGTCGAGATCCTCAGAGAAAGAACCTGGCTCGAATTTTACCGGACCGGACCTGGGGTACAATCATGTACTGGATATCCCGAGACTACGCGATCAAGGCTCGAGAATACTTTTATTCGATCAGTCCTCTGATCAGAAAAGATAAGAAGATATCGTGCAGTCGAGGACTCATCGATGGACACTCCTCGGAAGACATTACACGATACTCTCGAGGATATATCGCCATTCCTCCCCTTGCGTTGAGTGATTGTCTGGATACGACACTTCGACATAATCTGCCGGATCAGACGGACGTTTTTAACCTGTTTAAGCCGTGGGGATTTAAGGACTATCTTCGGGGAGAGAGAGGAGATGTGTCCCGCTATCTGGAGGCTTCGTCTGGAACACCTCCTCTTGATGCTCTTCTTGAGATGCCACAGAATCGTACTTTGGTGACAGTTGTTTCATCCAGTAAGGACAAAATTAGTAAGAAACTTCTTTCTTTGGAGGAAAATATTATTGTCTTTATTTTCTCCAAGAAGAAGAAGTTGGAAAGGAAACGGGATTCCTCACAGACTCGATTTATTTTTTATCCGGGAAGTGAGAAAAAGAAGACCAAGTATGAGCTTCTCTATGACGCTTTAATGTTCAATCCTTTTTCTTCGACACATTTTGCATGGATTGATGCCACCTATCCTCTTCTAATGAAGGAACTTCCATCTACCTTTGATGATCGCATTCGCTATCAGCGAGTTGGAGATGAGTCCTTCTTTACGGGGTCACACTCTTCTCTGATTCAGTTGTGTCGCTATCTTCTTTTTCAGAAGAAGTCTTTAAGTGAGGTGATGTCATTCCATTCAGACATCTTTGGATCTCCATGGATTGACACTCGACACTATATCAATCATTTACGAGAGAAGGAACTTAATGAGGAGGCACTCAAGGTTCTCTTTGAGTTGAAAGAGACATCGTTTTGGTATTATGAAGAGCTGCTCACTCTTCTGTCGAAACAGTTGCAGAGTGAGACTTTGAAAGAGCAGTATCAGACAGTCGCCCAAGAGTTCTTTGACTTGTTGATCTCTCGACGAGACTTTTTAAAGGAGTTGATGACCTCCTTTCATCGAGTGGCTCCCCTCTTCGAACAATGTGAGGAGCCTCCGGGAAGACGGGTTGCGATTGTGTGCACCTATGATCAGCGTCTTTTACCCTGGGACCCTTTCACGGTGACGACAGGACTGACCGGGTCAGAGGAGGCCGTGGTCTATCTTGGAATGGAACTGGCCAACTTTAACTGTCGAGTTGACATCTATGCCATGCCGCCGCGTTACTCTCCCTGGCGCCTCAAGATTGCCAATCCGAGATACTATGATGCCTTTATGCCTCTTTCCGATGGCTATGACATCATCATTGTTTGGAGATATCCCCAGTTGATTCCTCGGGTTATTCCTCATGGAACCACCATTCTGCTTTGGCCTCATGATATTTTGAGTCAGGCCCATCCCGAACTGAAAGGTCTTGATGGGGTTCTCTGGCTCTCTCAGTATCAGAGACAACAGTACTGTCGGGTCGATCCGCAGTTTTCTTCCTATCCAAATATTATCTATGGCAATGGAATACCGGTGCCATTTAGGGAATCGGAGAGTGAACTCTATCGAACTCCTCGACCGCCCCGCTCCTGTATCTATGGTTCGAACTATGGTCGAGGACTCTCGATTCTTCTGGAGATATGGCCAACGATTTTTGAGAGATTTCCGGATGTCACACTTGACATCTACTATGGAGCTAACACTTGGGGAACTCTATCAAAGGAAAAGGAGGCCAAGATTCTGAAAAGAATTGCGGATCTTCAACCGTTTGGAGTTCGTGAACACGGTCTCGTTGGACATGAGGAACTTATGATGGCCTACGCTCGATCGAGTTTCTGGCTCTATCCGTGTATTATTCCCGAGGTCTACTGTATTACGGCCCTCCGAGCTCAATATGCTGGATGTATTCCCGTCATTTGTCGAGGAGAGGCTCTCAATGAAACAGTTCATCCCGAGGCGCCCTCTGTCAACCGGTCAACATCAGATATTATGTGTCTAGTCCAAAATATTGACACTCTCACTTCAACGACGGGTCAGTTGCCCTCCTTTATCCAGGAGTATAAGGATCTTCTTCTTCGAACGTTGGAACGGGCTGAGACAATTACCGAAAAAGAGAGAGAAAAGTACTATCTTTTTGCGAAAGACAAGACATGGGAGTCTGTCGCGGAGAAAGTTTTGTCAAACTATGCCAGTTTTGATCTTGTTGGATATGTCGTTAGTTCCGACGGGACTTCCGACCGGTGGAGTCACCTCTCATCGCAAATTAAGTGGGAGTGGCCTCCCATTGAGAGATTTCCAGTTGTTGACGAGAACTCGACGAAAGAGAGACCTGATGTTGCCAGTCATCTTAACCTCTGGAAACAACTTGTTAATGATACCGATATCGACACCTATCTGATCCTTCCCGATAACATTATCTTTTGTACAAACTTTTCCGGGAAACTTCGGACAATCTTAAGTGAGTTGGTTCTAGTTTCATGGGATCTTCTCTTTCTTGGAGGACATACATCCGATTCCTCGAACAACGAGACTTCCGACGATCTGAAAGCCAGTCGTTACTCAATTATTTTAATGTCCTCGACAGAGACGTCTCTTTCATCTGAAACCTCACGAAACGAACACATCAGCGGTTACATTATAACCAAGGAGGGAGCTCGAAAACTTCTTCGTCGGGCGAAAAAGGGAATTGAGAGTACCTTTGACCAGTGGCTTCTTGAACAGCTTCCTCATCTTACGGTCTATGTTATCGAACCTTCCCTGGTCCAGAGAATCTCAGTTCCAGATTCTCCTTCGAAAGATGAAACCGTCAAGAATGTTTCAACCGACAATTAAATCGCAATGAGAAATGAGTCTTGATTTGGAGAAGGTCATTTCTCATTTCCATATGAAAGTCTTTGAAAAAAAATGAAAAAAGGTTAAAAACGTCGACGAAAAGAAAATGTCAACACTGCAAGTTCAAGAGATCGAACTTATCCTGTCTCAGAATCAATCGGGAGAAGAGCCGACCTCCCTTCTCTGGAGGTGTTATCGAGAAGGATATCCTTCTCTTGGATATCTTCTTGGCAAGAAGATGTGTCGGAAACGTTGGAAAGAGAGAAGTCAAGATTTTCTGGACAGCTGGAGTCTCTGTGCCTATTATAGTGGGCGATACCGAAAGTGTCTGGAAATTCTGATATATGTTATCGATCATTATCCTCTTGATTCCGAAGCATTTAAACGTCTTATTGGTAACCTCTCTTTCTGTATTTCCAAGTGTAAAAACGACTTTACCGACTATCCAGGAGACATTGTTAAGAATCTGCCGTACAAGTATCCCAATGCGACGGTAACATTTACTATCACGACGTGCAAGCGTTTGGATCTTTTTACACGCACCATGAACTCATTTCTGCGGTGTTGTCTTGATCTGAATCTTATTGCGGAATTTATTTGTGTTGATGACAACTCCTCGGAGGAGGATCGTCAAAAGATGAAAGAACTGTATCCGTTTTTCCGATTTATCTGGAAGGATCAATCGTCAAAGGGTCATGCTAAGAGTATGAATATTCTTCGTCAAGAAGTCAAGACACCTTATGTTTTTTCCTGTGAGGATGATTGGCAGTTTATTACTCCTCGACACTATATTCGGGATGCCTTGTTAATTATTTCAGAGAATCCTCAGATTGGACAAGTTCTTATTAATCGGAATTATGCTGAAACAGAGGCGGATCACAACATTGTTGGGGGACACTGGAATCGAACTTCGACCGGTCTTAATTATATTCTTCATGAGTATTATCCTCTGAAGTCGAAAGAACTGGCTGCCTTTGAGAAGAGAAATCCGGGGCCTCATAATGCGTATTGGCCGTTCTACTCGCTTCGACCCTCGCTGTTTCGACGGAATATTTGGGATGTGATTGGTCCCTATTGTGAGGATCCGTGTCATTTTGAGATGGAATATGCGTATCGCTATGTTGAGGCGGGGTATCAGTCGTGTTTCTTTCCGGCCATCTATTGTCTTCACATTGGGCGACTGACTTCCGAACGAGAGACTTCTCTTTCCAACGCCTACGACTTAAACAATGTGTGTCAATATATTCAAACTTCATTCGAAACCGATGGAAGTTCAGACATAAATGACAGCTCGTCAGATAGCGTTGCTCTGGATCTGGAGAAGGATGTTCCGATTGAAATTAAACCTCTCGCGTGGTTTGATACATGTGAAGCTCTTTGTGACCATCTTAACATGCAGACAAAGGGGAATTACCAGTGGAATCGGATTAAACTTGTGTCTCATGATTCTCCCGACTACTATCTCATCATGTCATGTCCAGGGCCGACGGATACATTTGTTCCGGAGAGGACTCTTGTCTTTCAAAGTGAGCCGATATCCGAACAAAATCGAGAGAGATGGGGATTCTGGGGGAATCTCGATCCGACACAGTTTCTTCATGTTCGCCGATATGACAGCTTTCCCAACTGTCCCGATTGGCATCTTGGGATAAGCTATTCGGAATTGGCTAAACAGATCCAGGAGAACATTACCGTGGAAAAGACAAAACTCTTTTCGGCGATTGTGTCATCGAAATATTTCGATCGTGGACATAAGTTGCGAATTGACTTTTTAAAATATTATGAGTCGAGAGATGACGTTCCTCCGATTGACATCTTCGGATTTGACAATGAGCATCAGTTTAAGTCTTATCAGGGACCTCTTCCAAAATATAACAAGTCGAAAGGTCTTCTTCCGTATAAGTACACTTTTGCTGCGGAAAATTCCTCGATTTCCAACTACTATACGGAGAAGATTGTCGATGCGATCTTGGCAGAATGTCTCTGTTTCTATTGGGGATGTCCAAATCTTGAACTCTATCTTCATCCACAGGCCTTTATACGACTTCCTCTTGAAGATCCCGCTACATGTGTCGACATCATCAAGGAGACTCTCAACAAGGATGAGTGGTCAAAACGTCTTCCCTATATTCGTCAAGCCAAACAGGAGATTCTATCTCGACTTCAGCTGTTTCCCACCCTTGAAAGACTTCTTCCCATTGTCCATATTCCGGGTTATGTCATCAATCTTGATCGACGGCCCGACCGATACTCCAATTTTATTCAGAAAAACTGGGAGTACTGGGAGTTCACCCGATTTCCAGCGATTGATGGACGAACTCTCAATCTTACCCCGGAGGCGTCGAGTCCTTCCATTCTTTCGTACATTGGACCTCGGGGAGGAGACATCTTAAAACTGTTTGAAGGTAACGATTTCAACACTCGACCAGGTGTGATTGGATGTGCTTTAAGTCATCTCACTCTGTGGAAACAGCTGTCAGAGGATCGTATTCATCGGGCATATTTCATCTGTGAGGATGATGCCACTCTTATGTTTCCATTTGTCACGGAAAAGGCTTCTGATGTCGATATGTTTCGGAAACTTCTTCGAGATGTTCTTCAAAAGGAAAATTGGGACATCGTCTTTCTTGGAGCTCATCTTCAGAATAGATATGTCGAAACCGAAACGGACGAAGAAAAGAAAGTATTTGTGGTTAAGTGGCGTCCCGATGATGAGAAGTACAGATGGTACTCTAACTATATTGGAGGAACTTTCGCCTATATCATCTCTCGAGACTGTGCTACAAAACTTGTTACGCTGGCTCGTAATGGAATTGCCCATGCGATTGACTATTGGCTATATAAGCTCTTTTCACAGTTTAATGTTTATTTTGTGGAGCCCTGTCTTGCCACATCTCCAATTGCACGAGTACCGGGGATTGATGATTCCGATATCCAGTTTAGTTAGACGTCGAGTTCATCTGTCATCTTAACGGAAAAGGAATTGTCAAGATGACAGATATATCTCTCAAGTCTTAAATATAAGTGGATCATCTATAAACGGGAAATGGACTGTCATTCATTGAAGGAGGAAAAGCTTGATGTGACATTTACCGTGACGACATGTCGACGTCTTAACCACTTTATAGAGACGATGGAGTCCTTCTTTAAGCAGTGTATTGACTTTTCCTTGATTTCCACCTATCTTTTAGTGGATGATAACTCTTCGGAAGAGGATAGAGCTCTTATGAAGGAGAAGTATCCGTTTTTCCAATTTATCTGGAAAGAACCGAGTCAAAGTGGTCATGCTTCAAGTCTTAACATTATTTTAAAGGAAGTAAAGACGAAGTATGTCCTTCAGTGGGAGGATGACTGGAAAATCGATCGCCCGTTTTCGGTCAAAGAACTTGTGACATTTCTGACGGAGAAGAATGGTTTTCAGGTCAAGTTTCTTAACGAGAACGAGAGAAGTGAGTATCTCCCCTATGTGGAGAAGGGTTTGACATATGTTGAGGCGATTCCCTTTGAGCCCATCCGTGCCAGCGCCTCCTTAGATGTTTGTCGGGAGATGTATATTTCATTTTTACGGGAGATAGGACGGGACGATCTTGCGGAGAGAGTCGAACGAAAAGACTACGTGTATACTGGATACTGGTGGCCTGGATTCACCTTAAATCCGTCACTTTACAATATTTTGGATATGAGAAAGATTGGCCTCTTTCTCGATATCAATGAGTTTGAGTTTTATCAAGGGGCGAAGGCATATTTTCTTGGGTTGAAAGTATATGTCGACTTGACTCATCAATGTATTCATATTGGGAATGACGTTTCTGCATATATTCTCAATAACGCTATCCGATCGTATGAAGACATTAACACGGCTGTGAATGAACTTCTTTATCAAGTGTATACCAATTCCGATGAGTATCCGGTTAAACTGCTTCGCCAACTCTTAAGTCAGTCGAAAAGTGATGCTCTTTCTCGAGAGGAGGTGGAGTGGCTTCTTCTTGGAAGACCTGGACGAGATCTTTCAAGAGAGGAGCGAATAAAGTTATGTCATGAAAGGCAACGTCTTGAGCCTCTCTATTCTGTCATTTCTCGTCTGTGTCAGAGGAAGGATCCGGAGCTTCTCTCTGTTTATGAGGAAGTGAAGTCCTATTTTTTTCTTCCAACAGTGGCGACATATCATCCAATTCCTCAACTCTATTCCTATATTTTTTTGGAGAAGGTTGCTGTAACACTCTATCATCTTGGTCAACTTTCTCATGCTCTTAAACTTTATTTAAGTATCGTCGAGAGAGAAAGAAATATTTCATCAGAGGAGATTCGGCGAATTACCAATAATATTCGAAAAATCTGGAAAAGTTTAGTTTTGAAAGAATGATCAAAGAAATCATTGTTCCAGTCTAAAAAGTTGACTGGAACAATGAAACTTCTCGCTCGCAGACTTATTCTTTCCTCCAATTATACGGCTGAACTTCTTAATCAGATGTGGTTATATTTTTCGTCTCCGTACGAGTTAAGAGAAGAGGATATTCGGAAATACGAGAAAGACTATACGACGATAAAGCCGTTTTTTTCGAGTCTTCTTTTAGAGGATAATGCGACTCTCTACTTTATATTTAATCAACGCAATGCCTCTCATCTGACACTCTACAAGTCAAAGGAGAAGATTCATCCGGTAATTTGGGACTACACTTCCGACACTTATTCATTAATGTTAGATCTGTTTTCCAATTTCTCCCAACAGACCGGCTATTACGGATCACAACTTCTTATTCTACTCTATCAGAATGACGAGACCGAGATTGACAGATTTTCTTCGAAAGAAAATAACAAGAAGACACCTTCAGATTAGAAATCGGTTGTGAGGAATTGGATTAACCAAAGGACTGGAGATTCTTTCTAACACGCTCTTTAATATTATCTGGAGCCAGTTTTGAGGAAAGGACACGATTAGACAACTCCTTAAACTTGTCCTTATCTCCGGCATAGAAGGCACAGATAGCGGCCTCATCATAGAGTCCCCAGTCAACGATGTCCATGTCGGCAAAGAGGGAATTCGTTGGAGGTGTCGCGTCGATGTAAAGTTTGGCAAGTTCCCAACCGAGGCGAAACTTCTTCTGAAGACGCCAAATCATAATAAGATAGTAGGGAGCTTCAAATCGTTGGGGACACTTATCTAAGGCGTCGAGAAAAATGCCAATCGTCTTATCATCGAACTTTTTCATCATAAAACGACGAGTTCCGAGATAGAGAAGACTCATATAAACTTCTTCGTTCCAGCCACCCATTCTGGCTCGACGCTTGTAAAGTTGAGCGGCAAGATCATAATTATTACAGTCACGCATACTTTGAGCCGCATAAAAGACCGCTCGTGTGTTTGTGGGTTCCTCTCGAATCTGTTTAAGAAAGGCAAAGGCATCTTCAAGATAAGTCCACTTGTTCTTAGATCGAAAGCCCTCCCGTCCTGAATAGACATAGCCTCCGGTAATGGTGGCTCTATTTTCCTTCCAGTCGCCGTCCGGAGCTGGATATTCATGACGAGGTTCACACCATTTCCATCTCTTTTCCGGGTCCACACGGATGAGCCAGGGATAGTGATATGAGGCATTACCATTTCTCATTTCAACGTCATAACAGTCATGATGAAGGTTAGATTTCCACGTTGACGGAAACTTGCTTTTACCATCATAGGCAAAAGCTTGATTATCGGCATCCATAAACATTACGTACCAAGTAAACTGACTTGTCGAGTCATGGCGCTGAATGAACTCCTCCGCATAGCGCAAAGCTTCAGTACGATTTTTACCGAAGTCATTTGTCCAGGGACGAGAGATAACTTCTCCAGGAAGATTTTCTTTCTGAAGATATTCCTTGATAAGATCCGGAGTATTGTCAACGGATCCCGTATCACAGATGACAATGGCATCAAGAAGATGCCGGACACTATTAAAACATCGAATAATATTGTCTTTTTCATCTCGAACAATCATATTCAGACAGATCTTAACCGGTTTCCCCGAACTTGAATGGGCAAGCTTTTTACGGGCATTTTTCTTGAGTTTCGAAGAACTCATCTCTTCAATGTTTTTCCCTAGATATGGCAAGTTTTAAGATCGTTTTCGAAAACCTTCGAAACGAATTAAATTATTTTTCCTGATTAAAATTATGGTGGCAATGTTCGATATCATTATCCTTTCTGTCGCTGTTATTCTCATTTTAATGACGGGAATCTTTGATCTTCTCGCCATGTCATCAGTTTCGCGTGAGCCTCTAATCACAACCGATCCTTTTCTCCGATCAGCTCGCAATTATTTAATGTGGGCCAGTGTCGTCGCATTTATTGGTCTCTTCCTCATCTTCGTACTTCTCGTTTTGACTTTTGTCTACGGGAGAAATAAAGGATCATCGAAATTTGTTACCGGATCATTGGGTCTTTTCACGTTTATTATCATTATAATATCCGGAGTCCTCTCCATTATTGCCGCAACTCGAATTTCATCAAGTCAACCCACTCTCTCCCTCAATAGTTATAACTATGCCATCGGAGCCTCCATTCTCTCCATCGGAGGTCTCGGCATGCTTATCTTAATCTACCTCTTTGTCTTCTTTCTTCGTAAACCAAAGAAAACCGAACCTCAACCTCCCCTGAAGGCTGAATCTCAACTTCCAATGAAACCCGTATCTCAACCTCCCCTGAAACCCGAATCTCAACTTCTAAAGAAACCCGAATCTCAACCTCCCCTGAAACCCGAATCTCAACTTCCAATGAAACCCGAATCTCAACTTCTAAAGAAACCCGAATCTCAACCTCCCCTGAAACCCGAATCTCAACTTCTAAAGAAACCCGAATCTCAACCTCCCCTGACAGAGAAAATGACATCGACAGGAGGGGGACTTGCTCAAAGAATTGCAGAGGCCTTGAGAAAGACAGGAACAGGTTCCGTTAAACGTGAAGGATCAACTGACGGAGTTATTTCATCATCTTCTCCTAGAATAAGGAGAAGATATCCTTCTGCATTCTATTGAAACTAGTTTCGGGGGAGGAAGAGATAAAATTGATTTAATATTTGTGGGGTTTTTGCCGAAAAAGAAAAGAAAATGAAAGGACATATTAGGTTAAAGATAAGGAACGCCCCAGTCCAAGAGATTCGGGAGATTCGGGAACGTCTTGAGAAAGAAGGTATTCCGATTAAGGAGAGCAGTGAGAGTTCGATTTCTGTTGAGATAACCGATCCGACTTCGGAGCAATTATGTAAGTGGAGTGTTATTTCCGACGGTATATTGAAGAGTTTTTCTCCGATGTTGTCTTCACCGTGCATAAAGGCGATAGAACAGAGAGAAAGGAGAGATCGAGAAGAGGAAGAGGATAGATATGGGAGATGGAGACGGTTATTCTTTCGTCCGACGTGGTTATTTAACCGTTCGCTTTTTGATCGATATTCGGGGAGATGTTGGGAGGGAGATTTGTTTGAGGAGATTGACACCTTTTTCGATATGATGACCCGACCGAGACTCTGTTTTTCTGGGAGAAAGACATCATCTTCTTCCGATATTTCTCCATTCGTTGAAGTCGACGTAGAGGCATCGTCGGATACGTCTTCATCCGTCAAAGTTGACGTTAAGACATCAACAGAGACATCAACAGAGACATCAACAGAGACATCAACAGAGGAGGGATTAACGGAGGAACAGTTACAAAACATTCTCAAACAGATTGAGAGAGGGGAGAACGTGGATCCGCAAGTGATAAGAAGGTTGGTACAGAGTGAACTGAAAAAATATTCGAAGTAAAGAGAGGAGAACGATATTAGATCGTTAAGAGGATCTAATATCGAAGTGTGTTAATCGGTGATACGTGTTCCGAGAATAAGATTTTTCTTGGAGAGGTAATCGAAGATGCGTTTACACATACTTTCGCGGTTTTCTCGGCTTGAATACCAACGATAGTAGAATTCGAGTCGTTCATTGGAAAAATTTTCAAATTCACTTCTTCGATCTCTGGATGAATCTTCTCGAAGAAGATATTCAATGCGTTCCTTGCGAAAGGCCTCTTCTTCCTCTTTATCCATTTTCTCAAGTTCCACTTCCTCAAAGAGGGGATGTTTTATGGGAGGAGGAATTTGAAGTTGCCAAAGAATTTCGATGAGATCCGATTTCTTCCAAGTAGTACATTCCTTACCTCTTGAGATTGTTCTCAAATCACGGGCTTTCGAATCATCCTCCTTCACGTAGTGAATGCGGAACTTATTGTCTGATAAGACGGAGCCGAAGATACCTTTATGCGTACCTAGCTCTTTCCGTCGATCCTCATTTCGGGATCGAATAATTGCATTATAGATGGTATATTCATATGGATTTGTATCTCTCCAACCGATGCCCTCGGATGGTTTGAGAATACGAATTCGACCCGTTGGGCGATCGAGTTGAGATGTAATATTATAGGACTTTCGATCATAGACCTGACTATAGAGAGTGTGAAGGTAAACCTTCTCCGTGTTATTCTCGACGAGAGGTGAAGGAGACGAGGTCAGTTCTCGTCGGGGAGTCGAAGGAATGTCTTTTTCTCGAGGCTTTCGTCCTCGACTCTTTCCGCGATTGGCCGATTCTTGAGCTCGACGTGCAATCTCTGCACTCGGAGCCGAAATATCCGCATAATAGACAAGACGGAACCGATCAAGTACTCCTTTAATATAGGGGAACTGAGAAAGAGAGACCTTTTCAATATAGGAAAGAGTAATACACCGTTCAAGAAGCTGAGCCTGACTTTCTAAGTTAAGATTTCCGATAAGTTGATTAAAGACCGGATCATCCGGTTTCGTTCGTTCAATCTGAGCTATAATTTCTTGTTGTTGAGCCATTTGAAGTTCTGTGAGATATTCGGGTAAGGTTGTACTTCGCCTGATGAGAAGAGTCGATGTGTAATAGGATTGCGCGTACGAACTCCGAATCTGTCCCACGGGAAAATCTCTTTGTAAAAAGAGTGTCGAACCCTCTTCTTGGAGATAACTTGGAAATCCATAACGATCATAGAGGATAACCTTTTGATATATGAGATTCTCTAATGCGAAGTCGATAAAACGCGGCCGGTACATATTAAGATGAGAATATAAGTCTTCCCGTTGAATGGAAAAGACTTGTTTAAAGAGACTCATGATATCATCTTGCGCCTTCTTTATCTCTCCATCGGCATAGTAAACATCATATGTTGATGTATCCTCATACTCTGGAAGGGGTGATACACACGAATAGTCTCGAACGTCATAGTCAGTTTCGGGAGTATAGTCGACGTCAGTTGGACGAATGTTTCGTTGTTTGTGAATGTGACAATCGACTGCACATTGCTTCATGAAACGCTCCATCCGACGAATTGTGACATCCTTCTGTTCTGACAGAATATAGAATGAGACATCTGTCGACGTGTCATCATGAGCCACCGCCGCGTGTTTATAAATCTCAATGAATATCTTCGCCTTTGAGGGATCATATCTCTCATGAATTTCTTTGATTTGACGATTCCGTTCGTCGGGAGGCAGGTTTCTCTGGGAAAGTTGACGAAGAGCCTCATCTCTCTCTTGTTGAATCTGCTGTCTCTTCTCTTCCAGAAGAACAACGTGACTTGTCGCTCGAATTGCCCGACTTATGGCCTGATATGTGCCACTCGGATGCCATGCCGCTGAGATAATGTGAACCGAAATCACATTCGCCAAGTTAATTCCATCTCGACTAACGGGAGAACCAATCATAACCTTGATATACTCCCCATGAGCATTTTCTGGACTATTGAAGACCTCCATCATGGCTTCCACTTCAGCATTGGTCGTCTTTCCCAGAAGAAGAGCATATCTGTCCTTCTTCGGAATCGTAATACGTCGATTCGTCACTTGAGTCGGGGGCGCACATATCGGAACCGGAGCCATCCCGACTTCTTCGGACACAAATACAGAACTCGCCGAATCAAACCGCTCAAACCCTTGAGCTTCAAAGGCAAGCCCAAGAAGAACCGCTCCCATTTCAACGAACTCGGAATAAACAAAACAGTTCCCCCTCGCCTCTTTACAAAGACGTATCGCATTCGCGAACTTGCATGACAATCTCTCGAGTTGATCCAAATCTCGCAACATCCGTTCAAGTTCCGGCTTCGCCCGAAAATGTGTGTTATCAATCTTGATAACATATTTATCAAATGACTTCTTCCGACTGAAACTTCCGTCCGGAAACACGAAATTTGAAATCTTTCTCTCGATCGAGTAGAATCTTGAAATATCAGATTTCATTTCCTCTCTAATAAGTTCTCTCAATGCTCCTGACATATATTTTTGATAAGTGTCATTTTGAATATCACCCATGCGTGTCGCATAGACAACCGTCTGAGGATCGATCAGTTTGTCTCCAACTCTTAATTTCGACATTGGATCATCAACCTTAATCTTTTCTCCGATAAAGATCGGAACAGCTCCCGTTTCCAGTTCCCGAACATATGAGATTCTCCCTCGAAAATACGGCTCCAAGTCTTCAAGTGTCGCTCTATCATAATCAAAGTCAACCGGAATCTGTTGATTCTCCGGAAGAATAAGATTAAAATGCGGTCCAATCTCTCTCGCGTTATTAATCATCGGTGTCGCTGACGCCAATATCACCTTTGATCTCTTCATCCGATGAAAAATACGCCACAGTACCTTATAAATTAGCTTCGTTTCCGTTTCATTTAAACCAGCCGCCGGATCCGTTCGAAGATTATGTATCTCATCAACAACAATAAGACAATCTGAATATTTTCTTATGATATACTCATTAATCTCTGCCTCTGTCTTACCCTCCGTATTCTTATTAAATTTTTTCGCAAACCGACGAAAAGTCTTAATTTTATACCACACCTTAATAGCTGTTGTAATATTACTTCTTCGTTGTTTTCCAGGCTTTGATTTCTTTACAAGATCCGTCATATATCCGTCTTCTTCCGATGTACACGTACACAAAATTTGTCGCTTCCACTCCTCTTTCAACGTTTTCCCATAAACTATAATATATGTTTTTCGAATATTACTCTTTTTCTCATGAAATCGTCGTTTGAATTCCTCGGCCGCCCGAATAACTGCACACGTCTTCCCCGTCCCCGTCCGATGAAATAAAAACAACCGATCAAGAAAAAGCATCAATCGACCAATCAACTCCTGATGTTTAAAAAACATCCCCGGTCGTGTCGGAGGCGGTTCCGTCGGCGTCGACGCAAGTTCTCTAAACTCCTTCTTACTCGATATTATCTCCTGTATATTCGGAACGTCCGGATCAGGATAAAACTCTAGCAAATCATCAAGTTGAATCATCTTTACCTTATAATGAGAAATTGATTTTTTATTTATCTCTTCAATTCAATTCAATTTTTCTATTTTCCAATTTTTTCCTCTTTCATATTATTTCCTTGACTCCTCTCTTTTTCTCCTCTTTCTTTCATCAAGATCCTCCTCTTCCTCTTCCTAAATCAACATTCTCAATCTCTGTTATCTTTTCTCTTCAACTCTCTCAAAAAAAACCCCTCCAGTCTTCCTATTCAATTCAACATGATACATCAACTTATTCATACAATCTGTCCTAACAGTTGATAGATTTTATCAACTGTTACACAACTATACCTTCATGTTTACATCCACAATTATCGCCTCTGACTCTCTTCTCTCCATTCATCTTCAAATCATCCAATAACTAAAAGATTTTACCAGTTTAACGATTTAAATTCTTCCCGATAGAAAAGACACTTTCGAAACATGGCAGCATCACGAAAAAGCATCACCCCTTACAGTTCCTCTCCCTCCGGTCTCCCGGGTTCTCCCGGTTTCTCTCCCTCCGGTTCTCCACCACCATCCAATTCCTCTTCGAAGCCCGCTGTTATTGTTTACTCCGGAGAGGGTTATGACCAAAATAAACAGTTCCAGCGATATGAGTCAGCTGGTACCTATTATCCCCCTTTTACTCCCAAATCAATTACCGTTCCATCCAATTTCCGAGTGACTTTACAAACACTTAGTGGTCCTCTTGTCCTTTCTGGCCCCGATGCACGTTCCTCTCTCTCTTTGAGCAACAACGAAATTCAAGTCACCACGCCTACTCTTGCTCAACCATCTACTTCGCCAGAGACTGTAAAGATTCCGAATCCTGTCATCGCTTATAGTGGACCGAAATTTACCGGAACTTCATATCCGATGGGCTCTACCGGCGTCTTTAATCTTAGTTCCGGTAGGTTTGTTGTTCGTTCCATCAGAGTTCCATCGGGGGTCCGTGTAACATTACGAACACCTCCCGGTATTTCTCCGTCACGACTCGACTCCATTGCTGGCCCTAGCTCACTCGAGTTCATTTCTGACACACCTCCATTAACTATAATCGAAGTCGCCGCGTTTACTCCTCCCTCTCCTCCATCAACTTCGCCAGATCCTGTCGACGTTTATAGTGGAACGAAATTTACCGGAATGCATTATCCACTTCGCTCCGGGGTCCATGATCTTAGTCCCATTAATTTCGTTGTTCGTTCCATCAGAGTTCCATGGGGTGTCCTTGTAACATTACGAACACCTCCCGGTATTTCCCCGTCACGAGTTGAATCTATTGCTGGCCCTAGCTCACTCGAGTTCATTTCTGACACACCTCCATTAACTATAATCGAAGTCAGACCTTTAACTTCTCAGACTGCACAACCAGCTCCCTCAGCAATAGCATTACCAGCTCCTTCATCGGGGGCAAATGTCGTCGTCGGCACTCCTATGGTATTGGTTTACCCGGAAGAATCCCTTAAAGGTACGCCATGCCATTTACGCCCTGGCACCCACAATATACCTTTAACATCCGCAACATGCTCCATAGCCTCTATTCGTTCAATTTTTGTTCCAGATGGTTCAAGTGCGACATTATACGCATCTGACGGATCATCTTTTACCATCAAAGGTCGTTCGATCATCGACAAAATTACAAAACAAATCACCAGAATTACAGTTTCTTCCTCTTCTCCATTGACTCCCACGATGGAGGAAGGAGGATCTCGCCTTCAAGTTATCGGAAATGGAGGCATGTGGCTCCTTCTTCTTCTTTTCCTTTTTATTCTTCTTCTTCTTTTCTTTTTCAAGCGTTCATAGATTCCACCATATTTCAAGTTCAACAAGATATCTCTGCTGAGTTTCGGATACCAACTCGGCAGATACTTCGATATTCCTTTCTTCGATCGTATGATAGAGTCAAGATAAACTCAAAGAAAATCTTTGGTAAAAATATAAACCCTACATGGGAGCAAAACATAAACGTTCTTCTCCGTCTCCATCGGAATCTCCACCGGAATCTCTATCGGAATTTCCATCGGAATCTCCAATTCCATTAAATATCTCTGTATCACCTGCTGTTCTTATTTATAGTCAACCAAACTTTGAAGGAATCCCTCATGTAGTTGACTCATCTGGATTTCAAAATCTCAGTATTATTGGTTTAACTCTGGGTTCTCTTAAAGTTTCATCGGGTTTCCGTGTAACATTACACACACCTCCCAAGCTCCCCCCTCGAGAAGTACAAATTAATGGTCCATATGAATTCAGTTCCATTCCCGACCCCTCTCAATTTTATATAGTTAGAGTCACTCGTTTAACTCCTCTTCCGGAATCTCCAAATCTTCAAGTTATGAAAAACGGACAAATATGGCTTCTTCTTCTTTTAATGATTATTCTTCTTTTACTTTTCCTTTTCAGGTTTTCATAGCCATCGATATATTCTCACATGCTCAATTCTCTTAATCAAATCAGAAGTCGTGGATTTGCAGACATCTCAACTGAGTTTCCAATTATCTGATATCGGAAATACCTCATTAATATATTCCGATCGCTAATTTAGCTTGGTACAATAAATTCCAAAATATACATTTCTCCTTTTCTTAAAAATCTTTAGGAATAAGGAATATGGCATCGAATCTAAAACGAATCTCTCCTTCAGTCAGTTCCCCTCCGAAACCCTCTGTTATTATTTATTCTCAAGAAAACTATCTTGGAAATATACATCAATATGTATCAGGTGGTATCTTTAGTCCCCCTTTTGCTATCAAGTCAATTCGAGTCCCATCAGGATTTCATGTGATATTCCGATATCCTACTTCGACCGGACGTACCGCCGTCATTACTATCGATGGACCAAAGGAATACCAATCTTTCTCGATTCCTTCAAACGCCTCCATTGAAGTCCGAACGCCAAGTTCGCCTTCTCTAAGACAAAGAAATCTCCAGACTGTTCAAAACAGATGCATATTGCTTCTTCTTATCCTTTTTATGATCGTTCTTCTTTTCCTTCTTTTCTTCCTTTTCAGGTGTTCATAGTCCTCGTAGGCCCAATTCTCATTTCATTTCGACTTCCTTGGAAATAGCTCTCATATACCTCCCCTCCCCATCCTCTCCAGACACTTTTCTATCTTTCTCGACACGTAATCGACTTCACATATTCCTCTTTTCTGGTTTGTCTTATTCTCCAAACCAGGAAAGAGGTAACATCTTTTCACTTTAAAATCTGTAATCATAGAAAGTTTCGCTCATCGAGTTTAACTCAGAAAAAAAATTTAATAGACATAAAATCTTAAATATGGGAGCAAAAAATTCAACTCCAATTTCACCTCCAACAGAAACTCCAATAACTGAAACTGCAAAAACTTCAAAAGAAATTCCATTAGTCGTTGCTTATCCGGAGCCGGAATTTCAAGGCACTCCAGTCTATTATAGTAAAACTGGCACTATCGAAAAACCAACAGTTCCTATCAAATCATTAGAAATCCCGGCGGGAGTTCGTGTGGAAATACAAAGGGCGGGTTTTGCTGCCCCCTTGATCAAAGATGGTCCATATAAATTAGACTCTATTTCAGGTACCGTCTTCTCGATAACAATCACCAAGCTTTCAAACTCAAACCTTCAGGCTGTTCAGAAGGAAGGAATTTGGCTTCTTCTTTTTCTTCTTCTTTTTATTCTTCTTCTTGTTTTCCTCTTCAAACGCTCCTCGTCCTCAACCTTCCCTTAATCAAGTTAATCAAGTAAATCAGGAAAGGAAAGGAAACCTCAAATCTTTCTTTTCTGATTTCGAAGATACAGGATCAAGTGAAACGTCAATCGATCGGCATTCGATCTTAATTATATATCTCCGAAATCAGAGAAGGAAGACTCCAGATCAGAATTAACTCGTAAAAAATCTTTGGTAGGAATAAAATCTTAATATGGGAGCAAAACATAAACGTTCTTCACAGCCTCCCCCGGAAACTCCACCTCTCTCGGAGTCTGAAGAGTCTGTCGTCCGTGTTTACGTAAGGCCTGACTTTATGGGTAAACCGTATGAAATCAAACTCCTTCCAACAGAGACTAGTAAAATGCAGGATTTCGCTTATATCGGTCCGATTAGTTCAATTAAAATTCCATCGGGTATTCGTGTAATATTAACCACTATAGTACTTCCACTCACTGTCAAGGAAAGGCAACTCGTCTATGATGGTCCTGCTGAAATTAAGGCCGTTCCTCTGGCTCCTCCATATACTCAAATTATCATCCAAAAGTTAAAATCTCCGCCGACAGAATCCTCAAATCTCCAGGTTGTCAGAAATGGAAATCTGTGTCTTCTTTTTATGATGATTATTCTTCTTTTTCTTCTTCTCTTTCTTTTTCCTCGAAGCTAGGATTTCATTACTTTTCTCGACACGGAATTGAAATCGACTTGGATATCGAGGATTGACAAACATCTCATCAGAGTCTCCGATGACCTTTTTTTTTCGACGATATTCGATATCCCTATCTTCGAGAGTTTGTCCTCGTACATATACTTGCAATGTAGAATATTATTTCGATGAGGATAATTATAAATTAATTATGAAGGAAAAAATCTCCGAAAAGAAAAACATGCCACGACTTACTTTTGATAAATTTCTCCGGTCATCCTATCCTTTTCGCTCTCAGTACGCTTCGGGAGTTTATATCTATAGTTATGATATTCCAACGTTGGATCTCGTTCTGGAGGCTCTCGAGATTGCCGTCTATGAACCGAACATTATTGAAATCTTCGTTCAAACACCTCAGAGTAAGTTGATTTTTCATCCGATTGAAGATGACACATGGGAAGTCATCTCGTATGACCCTCAAGAAATTATCGAAGTTACATTTATACTCCATAGTAGTCAGGTCATTCCTACTATTATGTCATTGCCCAATTTGAACGACTCCCAAATTACAGTTTTTTCTCAAGATGGCACGCGCTATGACCTCTGGAATCGTGGCCTTTTCTAGATTTCTCTTCGAAACAGAAGAAAAAAAAAAGAGGAGATAGTCATTTGATGGGAACAGTTACTTCGGATGGATTCCAAAGTAACTGTCAAGAGTCGGAAGTCTGTTGGAAAGAGTTTTGAAACTTGGCGAAAATCCGATGATAATAAGCTCGTCCGGGTCGGTAATAGACTGACAACCACCATTGCCGAATTCTTCGGCAAGCATTTAACTTCCGTTGATACAGAACTCGATACCAGCGCTGAATTCGGATAACTATTCCCGGATTGGCCGCAATCGTTAAAGAGAACCAGTTCCAAGGTTTATCCGGATACTCTCTCACAATCTCCCATGTAACGTTTGGATTTAAGGAGAGTCCGTTCCAATTCCACGGCCATTCGAGATGAGAGAGAACGATTTTCCATGTGATATCTGGATCGGAGGAGATTTTGTACCAGTTCTTATTTAGCCAGTCCTTATTTTTCTGTTCGAAAAGAAGGGAAATATAAGTATGATTAACTCTTAAGTATAAGTAAAGCATGAACCGACGTTTAATCGAATCTTGAAATACTCTCAAAAATTTTCATTTCCATCGAAAATCTTTCTATCGTCTTTCGAGAGAAAAGAGAATAGAAATTAGACAAAATTAGTGTATTTACAGCAGCGGAGTCCGTCGAAATAGATGGCATCCTCATTTTCCCCAAAGATGATTGGAGTCTGCATTTGGGATATAAGATCTTCAAAGTTCCACGTCTCATTATGGTCACTTATACAGAAATGCCCGTCATTTGTAAGAGAAAACATGTCAACGAGCATCTGTTTAAGGGGTAATTTTTCGAGACCATTTCATTAAAGTTTTTTTAAAGTAAAATAAATGAATTCAAATTGGGAAATCAGTCAATCCAATTTAAATACTTTTGGTTTGAATAAGTTTGATTGAAATACAAAGAGAATTCTTTTTTGTATTAAAGGTTCGCATGGTATCAATTCTCGCGATTACATGGAATACGCAAAGTGTGAGACTCGCAGAATCTCTTTCTGATGAGACTGTTCAGAAAAACCGCGAGTCGCCATTATCATCCTATTCATTTCATTGCCAGATTCCGGATTTTCTTCCGGAACTTCTTCGGAGAATTTCAGAGAAACGGTATAGTATCTTAATCTTTTCTTTTCAGGAAGATGCTTATCCCGGATCTTATTTTCATTCTCACCTTCTCTGTAAAGAACTCGAGCCGCTCAATTATACTCTCCTTCGACGAACTCGATTGATCGGACTTGGAGTTACAACATTTAAGGCGCTGAGTGAATGTGATATTAAAGCCCGAGGTCTACGAACATCAATATATGCTCTGAATGAGTTGGCTTCGGAAATTAAGGCGTCAGACTTTCTTCTTCGGCGAGAAATTGGAGAGATTTCTCGAGAACATGTATGTTCAACCATATCAACTTCATCTCTCATGGACTTTCTTTTAAATTTCCCCGTCCGTCTCGTTCGAAATAAGGGAGCGACGGCCTCCTATCTTCGAATTCCAAGAGTGGGTCTCCTGGCCATCATTAATGTCCATTTGCCATTTAATGCCAAGAGTCTTCTTGAGGCCACACTTAAACAAAACCCCATGTTGCGTCAAAATGATGTCTTTGCCCAAAATATCCACTTTAATCGCATCTATGAAGACTTTATTCTCAATCTTCCAGTTCGTCCTGATTTCGTTCTTTTAATGGGAGATCTCAACTATCGACTTAAGATGTCCCCACATGAAGATCTCGCTCTCCAACTTTCCTCTCCCAACAATTGGAACATTGACTTTTTCCGACACTGTTATCTGAACTATGATGAACTTCGTGAGCAGATGGCCAAAGGTAATATTTACGCCCTCGAGGAAGGAGTCAATGGTCAGGGGCCTCTCTTTCTTCCTACATGTAAGTTGATTAAATTCCGGTCTCCCCATGAAAAGTTCATCTTCAAAATCGGTACAGTTCATCATCGAATCCCCAGTTGGACCGATCGTATCTTATATCAAACTTTCACGTTACGACCTTATAAGCTGATATGTCAATCCTACCAACGTTTTGATCAAGGTCAAACCATGTCTCAATCAGATCACGCCATGGTCATTGGCGAGTTTGAAATTGTTTCCACGCATTCAAATCCCTCTTCTCCAGTCGAGTCTGAAAAAAGTTAGCGATTTCTTGAATGTTCGTTCTGTGTAACATCTCATTTTCGGAAGCTCATCTTCGGACGAAGTGCCTTGATGAGATGAATAATCTTTTAACATCGAAGAATGTTAAAAGATTTTATGACTTTGATTTTTCCGAGAAGGAGTCGTCGTTCCGGAATTCATTTTAGGTACTTTTCTTGGCCAGAGCGAAGAGACGAGATGCGCGTTCTCGGGCGGCCTCTTTTCCTGACACGACACGAGCCTTCCCCTGTTCTTTGGTTTGATCTTTCGATTGATCTTTGGATTGTTCTTTGGTTTGATCTTTGGATTGTTCCTTGGTTTGATCTTTGGATTGTTCTTTGGTTTGAGTCTTATCATGAGATTTTGCTTGAGTTTGGGCTTTGGCCTTTGCTTGAGCCTGATCGAGAGCCTGAGCTTTCGATGAAGCTTGGCCTTGACCTTCGATCGGTGGCATAATAGGATCGGGAGTTACTCGGCAAGGGGGAGTATCCTTTTCTCCGGAAGGGAAACAGAAACGCTCAACCGAGGGCCAGACGAGAGCCGGAGGATAGGGAACGACGGGTTCAATTGGAGAAAAGACTGGACCGCTATAGTTCCGACCCCAGAGGAGATTTGGAGTCAGATTAACAATACGATCAAAGGCCATGTACATCTTCCAGATGAGCCATCTGCCCTTCTCCTTCACCCAGATAAAGTCGTAATCTCCGAAGGATGAAATATTGAGAATTTCCTTTGTGAAGGGTTCTCGAATGTGTTCAAGAGTGTTAATGTAGGCGCGCATACGAGCGAACTTTCGTTTGTCTCCAGGAGGTGCGTTACACCAGACTGCTGAAACGTTAGTTAGACGGTGAAGCGCATAACCAATTACAATTTCAAGGACATCGAAAAGGAAGGATTCGCGGACTCCCTCCTTACCCTTCACAATGAGCGGGAAAAAGCCACCCGTCACGAGTTCATATGTTGAAAAGTCATTGGCGAAGTGATCCATTACATTATCCAGAAGGCAGGAGATCTGTTCCTCTGAACTGCGACTGTTCCGGAAGAGGACACCAACATCGTACATGAAACTGTATAGAGATTGTTCGATCTGTCCATTAAGTTTCAGATCGAATTCGCTCCTCGACTCTGAAGAGGAGGAGGAAGAGGAAGAGGAACAGGAGTCATTTTTAACTGGCATATGAACACAGACGGGTTTTAATTTTTTCTTGCGTTTGTCAACCTTGGAGACACACACGCACTTCTTGCCCATGATGTTTTAAATAGAGAAATAAATTTTTATTTGAGTTCGTTTTCGCTTGAGTCTTAATCTTCGAAGAGGATTCGAATCGAAAAGTTTTAAATGAGACGAAAGAATATATTAAAAATGTCTGGATGTCCGATCTGTTTTCATCATCTCTTAAGCCAATCCTGGTATCATTATCAACATGAAGGTCTGACCAAACCGAAGTGTCAGTCGTGTGGAAGAGAGTTATGCTTTGATGAGAATGAGATCGTCAGAGAACTTATAGAATATCGAGATAAACTTATCTCTCCCGGAAAGATTCAGAAGTGTTGTCATCTTTTACAAAAGATTTATCGGAAAGAATATCAGACAATCAGTCAAGTGATGTATGACGCGATGAAATATGACTTGTTTGTCTCAACCTAAGAACATCCTGATATTATTGTCAAGAGACAATAATATCGGTTCGCTTCAGAATTCGCTGCAAAGATATCTTAAGGCTCAAGGACCTGAAGTCCGTGAGTAACATTGATACCGAGGCCATTGAGAAGGTGGATAAGCAGTTTATAGACATAAGGAATGGTAAGATTGCCAAAGTTCCCCTTGTCTTTACACTTTCGACACATAGAGGTCTGGGAAACCGCATCACTAATAGCAATCGTCCCACACGTCTGACACCAAACCGTTCGATAAGCATCTGAACATGCCATCAGACGATCCAAAAGCATGGCGGAGGCCCCGTGAGAAATAAGCGAGTCACGTTCCATTTCACCAAATCGCAGCCCTGCTCCTCCAATACGCGATCGTCCCGGAACCGGCTGATGACTAATCGGATTGATGGCCCCTCGAGATCTCATCTGAAGTTTGTCCTGCACATGATGTCGAAGAGCCATGTAATAACAGGGGCCCATATAAATCTCAGCTTTCATCAGTTTACCCGTCATTCCATTAATCATCACCTCCGTTCCATTGGGATTAAATCCGTAAGCTTTAAGATTTTGTCTCAACGCCTCAAGATCGAAGGGTCGAAATGTTGTCGCATTGAAACGCTCTCCCGTCATCAGAACAAGTTTCGACGCTATCATTTCAATGAGGAACCCAAGTGTCATTCGTGAAGGAATACAGTGCGGATTAATAATAATGTCCGGTCGAAGACCTGCATTTGGCCCTGCTGCCACAAAGGGCATATCTACCTCTGGCATAACGAGTCCAATCGTTCCTTTCTGGGCACTTCGAGGTGAGAACTTGTCACCAATAATGGGATATCGCACCTGACGTATCTTGACCTTGATAACGGTTTGTTTCACCTCGTTCTTACTGACGATAACACGATCCACAATTCCTCCCTCTCCGATACCCAGATAAACCGATGCATTTTCCACCTGCCCATTGTCATATATGCGAACTCTTCCAATGATACAGTCCTGTTGTCTAACAACATGTCCCACCTGTGGTATTCCATTCTCATCCAAAGCGTCATATCGGGATTCCGGCTCCCCTGGACGAGGATCGGGACGACGCGACTCTTCTCGGAACCCCTTCCCCTGATTAAAGATCGCTCGCACAGTTGTATACTTGATCATACGAAAGAGCCCTCTCTCAATCGATCCCTTATTGAATATAATGGCGTCCTCTTGATTATACCCTCCATATGTCATGATGGCTACATGAACTGTCTCTCCAATGGGAAGCTCATTCAGACCCAGAAGATTGTTCATCTGAGTCTCAAAAAGAGGTCGAGACGGATACGCCAGCAACTTCATCGTTGTATCAAATCGACTCATGTGATTTGATGAACAGATGCCCAGAGCCTGTCTCTCTTGACCACATGTAAACACATTCCGAGGCCCTTGATTATGAGACGCCATCGGCACAATCGAGGCTGAAAGCCCCAAATAGGCCGTCGGATCAAGTTCACAGTGAGTAAAGGCCCTCTTCTTAATCAGTTCATTAAGTGTGTCCTTCGCCTGTTTAGCCATCTGTTTCGCCTCTTCCCACGTTAAAAACGTCTTCTCTTTCTCTCCACCTAACGTCGTCACCTCAACATTAATCTCCTCCTTCCCTTCCGATATAAAACGATGAAGAAGTTCCACCGCCTCTTGATACTGTCGCCGTGCCTCTTCAACCTCGTTTCGTCGAGTTTCCATGTCCCAAATACTCTGAGCCAAGTAGATAAAATGCTGTTCAAAGGCATCAATGTACTCAACACATCCCTCCGATAAAAGAGTCGTAAAGGGCGCATCCCACAAATTCTTCTTCGCAATGACAAGCTCTCCATCGGAATCCACAATGAGAAGAGGACGTGTCGGTAGCGCTCCATCAGAGTGGAGATAAAAGGTCCCGTCCGGATGAAGAACAATTGACACATCTCGGGGAAGTCTCCCCTCTCGTCTCATTTTAATACATAGCTCCCACATGTCCTTTCCAGGACACCACCCCATAAACTTCCCATTAAATAGAAAAACCGTGTCATGATAAGGTGTCTTATTGTCATGAACCAATGGATTCCTGAACTGTCGAATCCTCTTCTCGTTCTCCTGATCGAGAATCTGCAAAATTAAGTTCTCGTCTCTCTCAATCGATGGAATCGCCATTATCGACATGTTCTTAACAAGACCACAGTTATGTACACAGAAACCCTCACCTCCTATGAACGTGTGTGTCTCTGCCTCCGTCGTAAAATCTCCAACCAGACATGACTCTTCCTCGTTTATTGAAACTATCGGCACAAAAAGACAATGCTTAACAACGGCCGTATACCGACACCACTCCTCATATCCTATCTTTCTTCCCAGATAAATCCCGGATTTCAAATACTCACTCAATCGATATCCCTCGATACTCTTCTCCGTCGCGTAACGATAACCAATTGCCTCCATGTATCGAATCACGTTCTCCTCCGTATTATCCAGTCCTACTGTCATCCGATTCGGATCCCGAAAAGACTTAACCTCTGTCATCTTCACTCCCAGTTCCTCCATTAAGGTCTTTATCTGATTCAGAAAGTGTCTTCGTTCCTCTCCCTTTCGTCCACACGACATCTCCATCTCTCTCGAAAAGACTTTTCCATCCCGCCACAAGATACACATCCCACTTCCTCCATGAAATCCCGCCAAAAACTCCCTCTTTTCGAAAAGAGATCCTTTTCGAATCCACTCCGGAACTCGAAATTCCCTCCCTCCCAAACCTCTTAGAAGAATCGTCAAAGCCGGGGGCAAACACACTATCCAGATCTTCCCCTTGTTACAGATCTCTCCGTTCAGAAATCCCAGACGAGAAATGTCTTGCTGAAGTCGTTTCGCGTCATCTTCGGAATCGAGACTATACTCTCCTCGCGGAAAACCCAACTCTACCGAAAAGGTACCCCTCGTTAAAAACGCCCCGGTCAGTCGAGCCAAAATCGGAAGTCGGAGATCCTCACTTCGAAGAGGCAACAGATCTAAAATCTGTAACTTTCTCCCATACTTCTCAAAAAGCTCCTCTCGACATCCATCTTCCTTTCCTTGATTCCGAAGAATCCCCATCTCAAGAATACACCCTTTCTCCCTTCCATACGGAAGAGGCTTAACTCCGGGAACAATACAGACCTTATGTTTCTTCACGTCAAGTTCTCCCGCTGGAACCCACCCATGAGACGTCAGAAACGGATGATCATCTGTAACAACAATCGACCGCCCCGACCAACTCGTAATTTTAAGAACTCTCTTTCCATATCTGTCCGACGGTATGAGAAAGTGCTTCGTCACTCGTGTCGATGTCTCCTCCAAGGTTTCCGGTGAAATCGTGATAACCTCATCACCATCTTTCAAGTCTTGCATTCTCTTCGTACTTCCATCAGCCAGAAGAACAGGCTCATCCCCTCGAAGACACGTCTCACCCTCAGGCGTCTCAATTGGACAGACATAGCCAAGTTGACTCTGTTGAACGAGACGAATGTTAGGTCTCTTCACCTTCCGACTCGCCGGAGTATTGATCCTCCTCAGATGCGAATACGTCGCAAGAATATTATCTCTCTTTAGAATATCAGTAATGTTCTCCTTAAAATATGAGTTCTTCACTCCCTTGATTCCCCAATTTTTACTACTGAAACTCGATACAAAGTTGTCCGTAATGATCTTATGATGTATAAAGGCGGATCGCATGGTCATCGGAGTAAAGTTCTTACTTCTCAGTGTCTCCTCCGTCTTCCGAACAACCTCCGCCCACATTCCACTGAAAAGTTGCTCAATCGACCTCGCAGCCGTCTCCAATCTCTTGTTCGCCCAATCATCTCGATCATCCGGCGGACGAAGACCCGCCATCACCTCCGCCATTCTCACAAGCATAATCGACAACATCTCAAGCTTCCTAATGAGAAGACGACGTGTCACATCCGTCGATGTCTCTCCCGGTTTTGGCGTCACGGTGATCTGCGGAAAGAGCTCCGAAACAAGTGAATTAAAAAGATCATTCTTCGTCTTCTCCGTCAAGGGACCCGACATCTTCCTCTTTTTCGCAATGGCCTCGTAATCATTCCCCACCGTTTGAAGCTTTATCAGAGACTGTTGAAGAACAACCCAAATCTTCTTCACACGCTCCGGCCGTGTAAACTGCGAAATCATCCTCAACATCCTCGGAATGTTCGAATACTTCTCCTCTGGAGCTGTAATATTCATCAGAGAATCAAGAACCGTCCCAATCATCCGATACGCCGAAAACACCCCAATCGAATTCGGATTTCCATCCTTGTTCTTCCCCAAAAAATGCAAAATCAGTCGTATACTCTTCCTCTTCCCCTCCTTCAACATCACCACCGTCGACCCAAGATGTGTATTTGTCGTCATTCGTGCAACCAGACGCCCCTTAATCGACCCCTTCCCCTTCGTCTTCCCAGGACCCTTACTATCTTTCACAAACACGAGAATCCGATTGAGTCGTAACTTCTCCTGTATAAGCACTACATGTTCCGTTCCCTTGACAATAAAGTACCCCCCTGGATCACTTGAACATTCTAACATATCCAACAGCTCTTGTGACGTCTTCCCTCGCGTATGACATAACACAGACCCCACCATCACCGGTATCTTCCCAAGAAAAACTCTCCCCTCAATTGGCACGTCGTCAGCTTCCGTCCCATCCTTCGGCCGATAGACCAAATCCGCCAATATATCCGCCCAATACGTTAACATACGATTTCTCGCCATCTTCGGCGTCATCGGCTCCCCTGATGACGCAATCTTCGGCTTCTCAAAAAATAACCTCTTAAATATAATCTGTCCTCCATCTCCTGTCCTCAACTGTCTCGACGTGATAATCCTCGGCAGAGTCCTCGCAATACTATTATCATACGCCTCGATCAACGGAATACTAAACCCCTCATATGTTAAATACGACTTCGCAAGCTTCCCGTGTTTATCAATCACGATCTCTCCCGGTATCATGAAATCCATCTCCTCCAAAGCCTCAACCCTCCTCTCGATCGGATACGGCAACACGGCATTTTCCACATAAACAGGAATTTGCGACATATTATTATTATTCTTTATATACTAACTATTTATATTCTCTTCAATTTCTTTTTCAATCTCTTCTTTATTTAACTCCTCCCAACTTAAACATTTAACGTCCGGCCGTTAAATGTTTAACTCTCCCTCTCTAAGTCTCCCTAGAAATCATCTTTATAACCGTCGGTTTCAGCGGTCGAAACGTAAACTGTGCACTCGATGGAATCGGATCCAAATTTAATCCCTCCAACATAAAATTCTTCTCCAAACCAACAATAGCCAACCGTGTCTCCGTCATTGCAAAGTCCATCCCAGGACAAATCCTCTTTCCCAAACTAAAGCGATAATAACTTCCCGGCTCGAGATAAGAACTGTTTAACCATCGCTCCGAAATAATGGACTGTGGATATGACCAGTATAGAGGATCCGTGTGAAGCATGTGTTGACTACTGAAAACTATCGTCCCAGCCGATACCGGACATGTGTCAACAATCGTGTCACTCACAACATATCGCAACGAAAAAAACACCGGATGCCCCAATCGTAAAATCTCCTTCACAAAACCTCCCACATAGGGGGAATTTAACACCTCCTCCTGTGTTCTCGATGATATCACCTCATAAAGCTTCTCCTGAAGATAGGGCCTCCGACTTAATAATGCCACACTCCAACACATATTCGCAATCGTCGTATCAGAACCAGCTAAAAGATATGTCGTCTGTTCCTCAACCACCTTCTCGATATCAATCTCTCCATCAGCACAAATCTCTGACTCCAGTCGATACTGCAATCTCTCTTTCAGTTCTCCACACGCTTTACTATCCCCACTTATACCAAGATCAAACGCTAACTCGTTTATCATGTCCGTCACAATCCAATACACCTCCTTGACTTTCGATGATGACGAAGAATAACGCCTGACAACCTCCTCAATAATTCTTAAAATAACATCCGGTTCCAGATCCACACACTTCGACCTCACCAACCATTCCGTAAGTCTCTGCGGAGAAATCGCCGGATACCGTGTATGTGCCCTCACAATAAACCCAAAAACCGTGTCCTGATTCTTATGATGCGGTATCAGCTCCCTAAGCAAATCCTTAACCTTCTTCAAATCAACTTGCCACTTAATATTGGCCGCCTTAAACGGCGGCACACTCAAAGGAATGGAAATCGTCTCCATAACTCTTTGCCGAATCTGACTAAAAAGATCCGGCAAAACTTGAACTTGATCCGGACTCACACTCGACGAAGTTAATGCTAGAAATGACCCATACACCGACAAACACGCATACCTCGTCAAAAACTCCGAAATCGGACATATCGAACTCCCCCGAAGATACTCCCGAATTCGAGGCAATATGTCCTCCTCAAAAATCCTCTCCATTTTCTTCGCAAATAAAGACAAAAACCTCCCGTTTAATGTATACATGACACGATTTCGAGTGTGTTTCCGAACATACCCCTCCTCCTCATAAGAATCAACCGTCACCACACTAAATCCTAACAAATCCTTCCACTTAAACGGCGGCGGAGGTAATAAGCTAATCTTCGGATCAGAATACATCCTCTGTACATGTCTCGCACTCGTAACCAGTATACACTTCCTCGAAAAGATATAAAACTCAATGACTGGCCGATGATCCCCCTCCGGATCAATATAAAGATTTCTCATCAAAAGAAAGAACGAAAACACATCCGCGGTAAGTATGTTCAAGGTACAATAGATCGCCCCAAACAACCCCCGATATCCATACACCTTCCGCCGTGTCAACACACACATAATCTCCCTCTCAACCGTCGCCAATACAAACGGAACCGGAAGAAGACACACACGTAAACATGTCCTCATCCAGGATATCCTCGGAATCTCAATGTCACACATAATCCCGACATTCTCCAATTTATGAACCTGATCCTCATTTCCCGGCCTCGATCTCAATTGAGAAAGACGCTCCTGATACTCCCGAATATACCTCTCTTCCGACTTGTAAGTCCCAAACACTTGATCCCACACCGTCAAACACCTCCCAAAATTATACCTCCATGTCTCCCAATAAATGTGATGCTCAAGGGCACTCATAATAAACGGCACCTTGGCAAAACGATATCCCCTCATTAAATTTATCGTCTGAACTAAATAAATTGTAAAACATATCACCACACTCCGATATGACATTCCTCCATTTCCAAACGCCATCAGAAAAATAGTATCATCTACCAAACTCATCCTCCCTGATAATCTTGTATACCAATACAACACCAACTCCATGATCAATATCGTTATCCCAACAGTAAGGAGATCCTGAGTTAGCGAAAAACTATCCTCCAGTCTCCTCCTCCACACTATAAGTAACAGTATCATCGAAAAAACTTTCCATAAACATGAGTCTTCCCTCGATCTCTCCCTTAAACTCGATATATAATCAAACCCATACTGTGATAAGAAATAATCAAGACTCATCCAGAAAAGAGCAATTGGAATCAAAGACATTTTCTCTCTTTTCCGAAATGTTAATCTCGAACTCTCAATAAATCATATTAAATCATCCCACCTTCCAACTTCTCATTCCATATTTATCTCGTTAACAGTCTCTCGATTTAATCCAAACCTCTTCCAATCTTCCATCTCCAAAATATCTCCCCAATTTCAACTCCAAATTCCGACTCCTCATCCTCTAAAGTTATTCGGATCCGATCTGATGTCCCGTCATTCGATTTAAACCTCGATACCATTCAAATCCACTCTCTACTTCGAGTTTGATCCCAATCACTATCCAATTCTCCGAATTTAAGAACACCCTACTTTAACTCTCCCAACGGTAATACAACTCTCATGTCTCTTTCCAGAAATATTCCTTAGATATCACCCGAAATATCTTCGGATATTTATTTCCACAATTATGTCTCCAATTTCTATCAACATTGATATGTCTCCGAATTCTATCAACTTGATATGTCTTGGATATTTATCAACAGTGATAGAACTCCAATTTCTATCAACTTGATATGTTTTGGTATTTATCAAGTTGATACAACTCCAATTTCTATCAACTGAATATGTTTTGATATTTATCAACAGTGATAGAACTCCAATTTCTATCAACTTGATATGTCTTGGATATTTATCAAGTTGATATACGTTGGATATTTATCAAGTTGATACAACTCCAATATTTCTATCAACTTGATATGTTTTGGTATTTATCAACAGTGATACAACTCCAAATTCTATCAAGTTGATATGTTTTGGATATTTATCAACTTGATATGTGTCCAATTCTATCAACTTGATAGTCTTGGACATTTATCAAGTTGATACAACTCCAAATTCTATCAACTGAATATGTTTTGGATATTTATCAACTTGATATGCTTCCAATTTCTATCAACTTGATATGTGTTGGATATCTATCAAGTTGATATGAGTTAGATGTCTATCAACTTGATATGTCTTGGATATTTATTTCTGGAAATATGCTTCCAAATTCTATCAAGTTGATACGACTCTAATCTATCAACTTGATATGTTTTGGAGATTTATCAAGTTGATAAAACTCCAATATTTCTATCAACTTGATATGTCTTGGATATTTATTCATGTTGATATGAGTTAGATATCTATCAAGTTGATACGACTCCAAATTCTATCAACTTGATATGTCTGAGATATTATCAACGCGAATAGATTGGATATTTATTTCCACGAATATGTCTTGGATATTTATTCCCACGAATAGATTTGGATATTTATCAACGCTGATAGAACTCCAAATTCTATTCACTTTGATACGATTCCAAATTCTATCAACTTGATATGTTTCCGATTTCTATCAACACTGATAGAACTCCAATTTCCAAGAATATGTTTCCAATTTCTATTCATGGAAATATGTCTGAGATATTTATTTCCATGAATAGGTTTTAGATATTTATCAACACTGACATGTCTCCAAATTCTATCAACGCTGATATGTCTGAGATATTGGATATTATCAACGCTGATAGAACACCATTCTATCAACAGTGATAGAACTCCAAATTCTATCAACTTGATATGTGTTTGATATCTATCAACATTGATATGTCTGAGAAATTTATTTCCACGAATATGTTTCCAATTTCTATCAGCGCGAATAGAACTCCAATTTCTATTAACATTGATACGATCCCAGATTCTAGCAACTTGAAATCTTTTAGATATTATCAACACTGATAGAACTCCATTCTATTCATGTTAATATGTCTGAGATATTTATCAACATCGATATTTTAGATATCTACCATTCCTGATACGTTTAGATATTTATCAACGTTGATATGTTTGGATAAATCTCCAACACATATCAACGTTGATAGAAATTGAAAGCATATTTCCAGAATAAATATCTCAGACATATCAAGTTGATAGAATTTGGAGTCGTATCAAAGTGAATAGAATTTGGAAGCATATTTCCAGAAATAAATATCCAACACATATCAAGTTGATAGATTTTGGAGTCGTATCAACTTGATAAATATCCAACACATATCAAGTTGATAGAAATTGGAAGCATATCAACTTGATAGACATCCAAGACGTATCAAGTTGATAGATTGGAGTCGTATCAACTTGATAAATATCCAACACATATCAACTTGATAGACATCCAACACATATCAACTTGATAGACATCCAACACATATCAACTTGATAGAAATTGGAAGCATATCAACTTGATAGACATTCAAGACGTATCAAGTTGATAGAATTTGGAGTCGTATCAACTTGATAAATATCCAACACATATCAACTTGATAGACATCCAACATATATCAACTTGATAGACATCCAACACATATCAAGTTGATAGAAATTGGAAGCATATCAACTTGATAGACATCCAAGACGTATCAAGTTGATAGAATTTGGAGTCGTATCAACTTGATAAATATCCAACAATATCAACTTGATAGACATCCAACACATATCAAGTTGATAGAAATTGGAGTCGTATCAACTTGATAGACAGACATTCAACACATATCAAGTTGATAGAAATTGGAATAATATCAACATGAATAAATTCCAACACATATCAAGTTGATAGACATCCAAGACGTATCAAGTTGATAGAAATTGGAAACATATTTCCAGAAATAAATATCCACGACGTTATCAAGTTGATAGAAATTGGAAGCATATCAAGTTGAATTTATTTCAGGGAACATAAGTGTATTCCCCTCCATTCAAGAACAATGTCTTAATTTCGAGTTCTATTGAAAAATTGATTTTCTGTACAATCGATTCCATTCAAGTTCGGATCAATCCTTGACAAGAACTTTCGATACCCGGGAGAATTAGGCCGGAACAAGTTCCCGTAAGACTCGTTCTCCTATGGGGAAAGTTCTTCCCATTGATCCTTTTCTATCAGTGTAATAGTTTATCTCCACTTCTACACATCTTCTTCAACCATCGAATCCAAATACAAAACAATACCTTCTTCAACCATTGAATCCAAATACAAAACAACACCTTCTTCAACCATTGAATCCAAATACAAAACGATATCTTATTCAACCATCGTATTTCGCCAAGAGTATCTTCATTTCTCCGATCATCTTATTTTTGTAAGGGGATCTTCGTCTCTGGAGTTCTCGTATTTTGTAAGGGTATCTCCGTCTCTGGAGCCATCGCATTTGTCGAGGGTATCTCCGTCTCTGAAGCTCTCGTATTTTTGTAAGGGTATCTCCGTCTCTGAAGCTCTCGTATTTTTGTAAGGGGATCTTCGTCTCTGAAGCTCTCGTATTTTTGTAAGGGGATCTCCGTCTCTGAAGCTCTCGTATTTTTGTAAGGGGATCTTCGTCTCTGAAGCTCTCGTATTTTTGTAAGGGGATCTTCGTCACTGTGGCCATCTTATTTGTCGAGGCGATCTTTGGCTCTGGAGCTCTCGTATTTTTTGTAAGGGTATCTCCGTCTCTGGAGCTCTCGTATTTTTGTAAGGGGATCTCCGTCACTGTGGCCATCTTATTTGTCGAGGCGATCTTTGGCTCTGGAGCTCTCGTATTTTTTGTAAGGGTATCTCCGTCTCTGGAGCTCTCGTATTTTGTCGAGGGATCTCCGTTTTCTCGACGATTTGAATCAAAACCAGAGAGCGATGGGAATGTGTGTTGATTCTCGAAATCATAGTAAGAGTTATATTCAACTCCTGACAACATAAATTGTGTGTCAGGAGTTGAGTTTTTAAGTGTATCTTACGGATTTTGATATATCTGAACATGACTGATATCTCTATTTTGGGAAAAGAGAAATATTAGTCAAGTTAAGCTAATGTCTTGATGAGAGAGTATATATTTAAGTGGAAACGTGAGATGAGGAAACAGAGAAGAAAGTCAATAAATTAATATTCATGGAAATATGTTTTGGATATTTATATTTATCAACAGTGATAGAACTCCAATTAATATCACTGTTGATAGATTTCGGTATTTATCAACATTGATAGGTTTCCATTCTATTCATGGAAATATGTGTTGGATATTTATCAACTTGATATGTGTTGGATATTTATCAACAGTGATATGCTTCCAAAATCTATCAACTTGATATGTGTTGGATATTTATCAAGTTGATATGCTTCCAAAATCTATCAACTTGATATGTGTTGGATATTTATCAAGTTGATATGTCTCCAAAATCTATCAACTTGATATGTGTTGGATATTTATCAACAGTGATATGACTCCAAATTCTATCAACTTGATATGTTTTGGTATTTATCAAGTTGATAGAAGTTAGATGTCTATCAAGTTGATACAACTCCAATATTTCTATCAACTTGATATGTGTTGGATATTTATCAAGTTGATAGAAGTTAGATGTCTATCAAGTTGATACGACACCAATATTTATCAACTTGATATGTGTTGGACATTTATCAAGTTGATTCGACACCAATATTTTATCAACTTGATATGTGTTGGTATTTATCAACTTGATATGTGTTGGACATTTATCAACAGTGATATGACTCCAAATTCTATCAACTTGATATTTGTTGGATATTTATCAACTTAATATGTTTTGGTATTTATCAACTTGATATGTGTTGGATATTTATCAACAGTGATATGACTCCAAATTCTATCAACTTGATATTTGTTGGATATTTATCAACATTGATATGCTTACAAAATCTATCAACTTGATATGTGT
>Ga0101944_10001464_pt1 | contig 48622 bp, 31 predicted proteins | sample DewCreD2012metaG_FD_75245 | JGI IMG/M metagenome (GOLD analysis project Ga0101944, IMG submission 75245) | Hot spring sediment bacterial and archeal communities from British Columbia, Canada, to study Microbial Dark Matter (Phase II) - Dewar... ... | reverse complement strand
CCGCTGCGCTTTACTCGGAAATCGCTGGGACGAATGCTGGAACCAGATCAACCATTCCAGCCAGTTTCAGACTCGCGCCGCCGCTTGAACCCTCCAGTGGTTACAATTCCGTCATGCACCCGGCGTTGACGGAGACACGCCGCCGGGCCTTAATCCCGGCATGAAAACGATCCTGTGGGGCCTCTGCCTGCTGCTGCTGGCCGGCACCCTGGCTGGCTGCGCGCGCCATTACAACATCACCACCACCGGCGGACGCATGATTACCACGAAGGGCAAGCCCAAATACGACGCGGCCAACGGTTGTTTTCACTTCACCGACGTGCGGGGGGAGAAACGCACCATTCCGGCGGGTTCCGTCAGCAAAGTCGAGCCGGCCTCGGATGCGCCGAAATCCTCGGTCTTCAACCCCGAGATCGCGCGGTGAGGAATTTCTCCACGTATTTCCCGAGCAGATCGCCCTCGAGGTTCACATAATCGCCCACCTTGCGTTCGCGCAATGCCGTCACCTCGTAGGTGTGCGGAATGATCCAGATGCGGAAGCCCTGGCGCGTCACTGCCGCCACAGTGAGGCTGATGCCGTCCACCGCCACGGAACCCTTGAACACGATGTAACGCCGCACTTCGGGCGGCGCGGCGATGTCGAGGACGTGGTCCTGGCCGAGCCGTTCCCATTTGGTGATGCGCCCGAGGCCGTCCACATGACCGGTGACGAAATGCCCGCCCAGTTCGCCGCTGGCGCGGAGGGAGGGTTCGAGATTCACGAGCGAACCGGGCCGGGCGAATTGCAGGTTGGTGCGCCGCCAGGATTCCTGGAGCAGGTCGAATTGCGCCCGCCGCGCCGCGCCGCGCCCGGCCACCTTCACGGCGGTCAGACAGCAGCCGTTGACGGCCAGGCTGTCGCCGACCTTGAGGCCGCGCAGGGCCAGGTTGCCGCGCAGGGTGAGTTCGATGGATTTGGCGGTCGGGCGGATGCGCTCGACCGTGCCGGTTTCAATGACGATGCCCGTGAACACGGGGGGAATCTTGCGGACCCGGAACGCCAGCGGCAAGCGCGCTGGTGCCACCCGCCGTCTTCCAGGAGGGCGGTCGGGCCGGCGTCAGCCCCTCACGTTTCCACGCGCGCCAGCATCAGCCAGTCATCGCCCACCCGCCGCCAGCGCACCCCGGTCAAACGCAGCAACTCCGCCCGCGTCGCCGCGCCTTTCCCCGCCACCGCCCGCCGCGCGGCGCGCCCGCCGAGAATCCTGGGCGCATAAAAGAAAGCGACCCGTTGCGCGTGGCCGCCGAACAGAAAGGCCGCATTCGTTTCCCCGCCGCCCTCGACCAGCAAACGCGTCACCCCCTCCTGGCCGAGCCGGCGGAGCAGCCAACGAAGATTCAACGCGCGGCCCGCTTCGCCCGGACGCGGCCCCCGCTTTTCCGGCGGCGCAACCAGCACCTTCACCCGCCGGGCCAATGCGGCGACGCGCTTTGGCGGGGCCTGTTCACCCACAACAATCGTCGTCAGCCCGGCGAATTCATCCGTCACCACGCGCGCCGTCAGCGGCGTCCGCGCCCGGGGATCGAGGACGATGCGCCGCAGCCGGGCCGGGCTTTTCGCGGTGCCGCCGCGCACCGTCAATGCCGGGTCATCCGCCAGAATCGTGTTCACGCCCACGAGGATGGCGTCACTCGCGCGCCGCAGTAGCTGCCCGACCGCCCGCGCTGCTTCACCGGTAATCCACTTCGACTCGCCCGCCGCCGTGGCGATCTTGCCGTCCAACGTCATCGCCGCTTTGACCGTGACGAACGGGGTGCCGCGAATGATCCAGTGATTGAACGCCTCATTCAGTCGCGCGCATTCGTCGGCCAGCACACCGGTCACCACTTGAATTCCCGCTCGCCGCAAAATGGCAAAACCCCGCCCCGCGTGCCGGGGATTCGGGTCCGTGGCTCCCACCACCACGCGCCGGATGCCGGCGGCCAGAATCGCGTCCGTGCAGGGCGGGGTTCGGCCATGCGTGCAGCAGGGTTCGAGCGTGACGTAAAGCGTCGCCCCACGCGCCGCATGACCGCGCCGGGCGGCGTCCCGCAACGCCTCGATTTCCGCGTGCGGTTCGCCCGCGCGCCGATGCCAGCCGCGCCCGATCACCTGACCGTTTTTCACGAGCACCGCGCCGACCATGGGATTAGGCGAGGTCCGCCCGCGCCCGCGCCGGGCGAGCCGCAAAGCCAGCCGCATGGGGGCCAAGTCTGGCTGGGTGGTGGCGGCGCGTTTCATCCGTGGCGAGCAAACCAATTCCGGTCCGGCGGCGACAGAACAAACTGTGCGCCCGGCCCGTCGCCGGGTTTTGCGTTTGCGCCGCCACGCAGGGGTTTGCATCGTGCGGGAATTGTTGCGCCCATGACCACGCCACCCCGTTTCACCGCCATTGCCGCCGTCGCCTTGAATGGCGTAATTGGCCGTGGCAACACGATCCCCTGGCATTTGCCGGAGGACTTCAAATGGTTCAAGGCCGTCACGATGGGCCACGTCCTGGTCATGGGCCGGCGGACGTTTGAATCCATTGGCCGCCCGCTGCCCGGGCGCGAAACCATCGTGCTGACACGCAGCGGCTGGACGCATCCCGGCGTGCGAACCGCCCCGTCATTGGACCAACTCCCGCTGGCGGCGGACGATCCGCGCCGGGTGTTCATCGCCGGCGGCGCGGAAATTTACCGGCAGGCACTGCCGCTTTGCGGGGAACTGCTGCTCACGCGAGTCAAGCAAACTGTGGAAGGGGACACGTTCTTCCCGCCGTTCGCGGACCGCTTCGAGCTGGCGGAAACGATCCGCGACACGCCGGCGTTCGCCATCCTGCGCTACCGCCGGCGCGCGGGGCCGTGATTTGGAGTTGAGTTAGCCCCAGCCCGTGTCGAAAGTGCGCGTGAGCTTGTTCCATGAAGAAAACCGCCACCCCACCGCCCATTCGCGTGGCCCTGGTTGAGGACGATCCGGGCGTGGCCGCGAATCTGGCGGCGTTGCTGGACAGCAGCCCGGGCTTCCAATGCGTGGGCCGTTACCAGGATGGCGCGTCGGCCTTGAAGGCGCTGCCCCACCTCGGCGTGGATGTGGTGCTGATGGACATCAACCTGCCCGGCATGCTCGGCACCGAATGCGTCCGCAAACTCAAGGCGATCGCCCCGCAGTTGCCGGTGTTGATGCTGACGGTGTATGACGAGACCGAGCAGATTTTCAAATCGCTCATGAGCGGTGCGACCGGCTATCTGCTGAAGCGCACCCCGCGCGACAAGCTGCTGGAAGCCATCCGCGAAATTCACAGTGGCGGCGCGCCGATGTCCCGGCAGATCGCCCGCCGCGTGGTGCAGTTCTTCCAGCAGATCGAACAAATGCCGCCCACCGCGCGGCCGCAGCCCGAACTGGCCAGCCTGACCGAACGCGAACGCGAGGTGCTGGCGTGCCTGGCCAAGGGGTTCGCCTACAAGGAAATCGCCGGGCAGTTGCAGATCAGCTTCGAGACGGTGCGCACCCATCTCCGCACCATCTATGAAAAACTGCACGTCCACAGCCGCACCGAGGCCGTGTTGAAATACCTCGGGCGGTGAACAACCGCCGGCTCACGGGGCGAACGTCACTTCGGCTTTAAGCTCCAGCCGCAACGGCGTGCCCGGCGCGGTCAGGGCGTTGGTGACCTGATATGGCAGAGCCACCGCCCGGGTTCCCGCCTCCGGCGCGCCCTGCGCCTTGAGTTCCAGCAGCACCGTCCGCCCGCCGACGAGGACGAGCGAGCGGGGAAAGACCACATCGGCCACGTCCCCCGAGCGTTCCAACCGGTAAGTGACCTCGGAATCGTTGTGAATCTGCACATAGGCGCGCCCCTTGCCGCGCACCGTCACCGCCGGGTTCAGCACGCGCACCGCCCCCTCGACGAGCGGTCGCACGAACTTTTCCTCGCCGAACAATTTCCCCCCCGAATACACCGCCGTGCGCCGGTCAAACAGCGCCTCCTGGATGGCCTCCGCCGATCGTTCGCGCGCGAAGACCAGCGTCAACGGCCGGTGATCGCCCGCGTGCAGGTGGTAATCCATGTGGATGGGCTCGTGGATGTCTGAATTGCCGAACGGGGCCAGGTTCCGTTCGCGCGCCCAGCCGTGCGCCTCGGGGTAGTAGGCGCGCTCGTTCACAATCTCGATGCCATGCAGCAGGTCCTCCGCGACCAGTTGGGTGTGCTCGGGAAACCATTGCACCTTGCCGTCCTTCAACTGCGGCTCCCATCCGGGATGATTCCAGAAGATGAACGCCCCCTGTGCCCGCGCGGCGCGGAGGGCGTCCAGCCAGTTGCTCGTCGCCAGCGGCGTTGAGTTGGTCAGAAAAATCGCGTTCAAGTGTCCGGGCGGCATGCTGCGCGTGATTTCCGAACCACGGATGACAATGACCTCCAACTCGTTGCCCCGCCCCCGCGCGAGGTCCGTGGCGCGGTTGTGGTTGGTCGAGACGTCGGCCTTGTGCGGCTGGTATTCGATGTGGTCGGTGATGGCGATGGCGTCCAATCCCTCGCGCCACGCCTCCTCCGCGCGCACCGTCGGCCAGACGAGACCGTCGGAAAACACTGTATGAATGTGAAAATCACACTTGAGCGTGCGATAGCCGGGAATGTCCGGCAGCCGCACCGGCGTGCGGGCGCGGGTGACGGGTTCATGCGCGGCCAGCGGCCCCACGGTGACGGCCAGGATCAAAAGCAAAGGCAACGGCTTCATGCGCGCACCGTAGGCGAAGCCCCGCCCCCGAACAACGCCCAAATGCGCGGCCACGCCCGCCGTCACTCAATCCTCCCGCGCACCGCCTGATGCCCCAGCAAACCCGCCGCCGTTGCCGCCAGGCCTTCCATGCCGATGCCGTAGTGCCGGAAAATGTCCGCCTGCGCGCCGGGGACCGTTTCCTCGTCCGGAATTCCGATGACGCGGAAGGGTTTGCAAACGCCCGCTTGCAACAGGGTTGCGGCCACGGCCTCGCCCAGGCCGCCGTGAACGCTATGTTCTTCCACCGTGACGATGGCGCGACAGGCACGCGCGGTTTGCAGAATGGCCTCCGTATCGAGCGGCTTGAGGGTATGCATCGAGAGAACGCGCGCCTGCACGCCGTGTTCGGCCAGTTGCCCTGCTGCCAGCACCGCGTGAACGACCGTTTCGCCCGTGGCGATGAAGGCGACGTCATTGCCGTCGCGCAGCGTGATGGCTTCGCCGACTTCAAACCTCGTCTCCGGCTTATGCAGATTGAACATCGCCGCTTTGCCGAAGCGGACGAACACGGGCCGGGTCGCCCTGGCAGCGGCGAGGATGGCCTGGCGGGACTCGAAATTGTCGGCAGGGACAATGAGGGTGAGGTTGTTGATTGCGCGCAGGACGGCGAGGTCGTGCAGCGAGTGATGCGTCGTGCCCAGCGCGCCGTAGCTGACGCCGGCGCTGATGCCGACGAGCACCGCCGGAACGTCCGAGTAACAGACGTCGTTCTTGATCTGCTCCAGCGCCCGCGCGGTGAGGAAGCAGCTCGGCGAGACGCCGAACGCTTTTTTGCCACACGCCGCCAGCCCGGCGGTGATGCCGACGAGGTTTTGCTCCGCGATGCCGACCTCGATGATCTGTTTGGGCAGGGCCTTGCCGAACGGCGCGAGCTTGCCCGAGCCGCGCGAATCGCTGGTGACGGCGATGATGTTGGGGTTGGCTTTCGCGAGCTCTTCGAGCGTCGCGGCGAATTCGTCGAGATTGGCGCGGCCCATTCTGAGGCCGAGCTTTTCCGCCATCGCCTTGGCGGCGGGGGTGAACATGGAGGGGGCGGGCGCGCTCATGAGTGAAAGATGGAATATGATTCTGAAAAACCAAGAAGCCCCTCTCCCTTGCCCTCCCCCCGTGCTTCGCTACGGGGCGAGGGAATCGGAAGCGTGCTGTCCTTCGTAAATGTCCGGGAGATGCGAATCAGTAGCCCAACAAAACGCTGAAATAACAGAGCAGCATAGAACGCACGCGCGCTCACTCCCTCTCCTCCATTCGGAATGGAGGAGAGGGCTGGGGAGAGGAGGCGCTCTTGAAAGCAATGGATCACTTAATGTTTCCTTTCTTCGGAATGATTTGGTCTGGATTCGGAGGAACAAACCGGTGGTTCTGAACCTTGCGCATCACGGCTACACACCCAGTGCGACGATGCAAGGCTTCCCAAATCTCCAGTAACACGCCTCCGTGGTTCTTGTTCCACTGGTGATTCCAGAAACGCAGTTCTTCGATGCCGTGTGCGTCCAAGAACTTCGTTCGTTTGGCGTCGTGCTGAATCTGCTCTGGCAAGCCGTGTTGAAAACCATCCAGTTCAATGGACAACTTTGCCGTTGGGCAATAGAAGTCGAGGTGGTATTCACCAACCTGATGCTGACGGCGGAATTTGAACCCGGCGAAGCGGCCAGCCTTGAGGGCCTGCCAAAGTTGTTTCTCTTCGTCGGTCTGATTGCGGCGTAATAGGCGGGCAATGGATTTGGATTTCGCGCTAGATTTAATGAGCCGCCCCTCTCCCTGACCCTCTCCCCGTGCTGCGCTACGGGGCGAGGGAATCGGACGCTCGCTGGTTTGAGCGGCTGGTTTCGTAAGTGCGTTCGCGCGTGGTTGCGCGTGCAAACTTACCCCCTCTCCTCCATCGGATGGAGGAGGGGGCTGGGGAGAGGAGGTGCTTCGCTCGGATTGTCGAGCCGCCCCTCTCCCTGGCCCTCTCCCCGCTCCTGCGTCGCAGGGAGAGGGAATTACTCGATTGGTTGTTTGCGAGTCACTCGACATGATCACTCGTTTCGGAGTTTCGCTTCCGCCGCATCCAGCTCAGCCAGCGCTTGTTTCAATTCCCCTTCGCTCGGCACGCCATGATGCCATTTGGCGACGTTTTCCATAAAGCTGACGCCTTTGCCCTTGGTGGTATGGGCAATGATGAATGTGGGTTTGCCCGGCTCGGGCGGGTCGGTCAGCGCCTGGGTGAGCGCGGCGTAATCGTGGCCGTTCACGCTGCGGACTTCCCAGCCGAACGCGCGCCACTTCTCGTCGAGGGGCGCGTTGCACATTACGTCGCGGGTGGGGCCGGTGATCTGGAGCGTGTTGTGATCGAGAATGGCGACAAGGTTGTCCAACTGGTAGTGCGCGGCGGCGAGGCCGGCTTCCCAGTTCGAGCCTTCGGCCAGCTCGCCGTCACCGAGCAGGGTGAAGACGCGATACGAAGCGGAATCCATTTTGCCCGCCAGCGCCATGCCGACGCAGATGGGCAGGCCGTGGCCCAGCGCACCGGTGTTCATTTCGATGCCGGGAATGTGCCGCGTGGGATGACCGACATAGTGCGATTGATAATGGCAAACGGTCTCCAGATCCGCCGCCGGGAAAAAACCACGGTCGGCCAGCACGACGTAGAGCGCCTCGACGCAATGGCCCTTGCTCTGCACGTAGCGGTCGCGTGTTGGACTGGTGAACGTCTGCGGCGAGACGTTGAGCACGCGGTTGTAGAGGACGTTCAGGATGTCCAGGCAGGACAATCCGCCGCCGGTGTGGCCCGCGCCGGCGTTGACGATGAGCCGCAACATCGTGCGGCGCAGCGCGACGGCTTTGAGTTGGAGTTCCGAGTCGGTCATCCGTTGAACTTGAATTTGGGCCGCGGCGCGGGCGCACTGCGGGAAGTGATTTCAGTCTATCCTGAACACGATGGCGGTTGCGAAGGGCATCTCATTCGGACAAATAACCACCAAACCCTCCGCTTCCTGTTTCCATTCCACAGCGCCATCGTGGCCCAGAAGTTTCACCGATTGAATCGGCTGTGCCAAATGGCCAGCCCCCGCGCCGAGTGACGCGATCTGCAAGCGGGTGGCGGGCGCGGGCACGGTCATGCAAATCGCGTAAAGCGCACCGTCCTTCCCAACGGTGAAGCGAAAATCGCGCGGGCTGAATTTGAATTCCGCGTGCTGCCGCCCCAGTTTTCCGCCGGGCAGCATTTTCAATTTGCCGTTCACCACGTCGCCTTCGCCGGGAATCTTCCACGCCCGGCTGCCGTAGATGGCTTCGCCATTGCAGCGCATCCAGGCGCCGACCTCCTTGAGCATCCGCCGGCTGCCTGCGTCGAGCGAACCGTCCGGCAGCAGCGAAACACAGAGGCACGCGTTGCCGTCGCGCGCGCTGGCCTCAATGATGTAACGAATCATCATGCCCGAATCGTAGGTGAAGCCGGGCGCGTAAAACCAATCGCCCACCGGGGCCTCGGCGATCCACGGCTGATTGGTGTTGATGTTGGCCGGCACGCCAAATTCCTCCGTCGTGACCGTGCCGTTGGTCTTGTGGCGAAACTTCACGATGCTGAAGGTGTTCACCGTGCCGCGGCGCGCGAGGGTGCGATTGTAGAAATCAGCGATGACGCGCTGCATGGCGTCGGCCTTGAGGCCCGTGCCCGTGCCGTTGCCGCTGAACGGCTGTTGATCCGTGCCGTCGGTGTAGATGAAGTCGGGGTCGTATTGATTCACGACGTCCATCATGCGCAATGCCCATTGCGTCGCATACCACCGGGCGTAGGGCAGATGATGGGTGAACACGCCCGGCGCGGGTGGCGACCACGGGGAATAGGCAGCCCGGGTCACGCCCTGGTATTCCCGCAGGTCCACGGTGTAAAGCAGGCGCGGATCCAGACCCGCCCACCACTTGCCTTTGCCGTCGGCGAGCGTGAGGTGGCCATCGTAGGGCACGCCCTTTTTTTCGCCCTCGTGGTCACTGCCAAACGCGGTCTGCCACCACCACCAGGTGTATTCGTGATGAAACGTCACGCCGAAGCGCATTCCTTCCGCGCGACATGCCCTGGCCCATTCGCCCAGGAGATCACGCCTCGGCCCGAGGTTGACGGAATTCCACGGATGATACCGCGAGTTCCACAGGTCGAAGTTGTCGTGATGCACGCCCTGGATCATCAGGAAACGCGCCCCCGCGTCCTTGTAGATTTGCGTCAGCCGGGCGGGATCAAGCCGCGTCGGATTCCAATCGCGCAGGACTTCCTTGTAACCGGACTCGGACGGATGGCCGTATTTTTTGAGGTGATTCTGGTAGGCCGTCGTGCCGGGCACATACAGCTTGCGCGCATACCAGTCGCCGCTCTCCCCCGCCGCTTGCGGACCGAAGTGAACCCAGATGCCAAACTTTGCGTCGCGCAACCACGCCGGTTCGCCGGGATAATTCTTTTCAATCGAATCCCACGTCGGCTGAAACGGCCCGGGCGCGATGGGAAGGTCCAGCTTCACCTCGGGAAACGACTTCACGTCGCCCAGGGGCACGCTGTCCGGCGCGCGGGGCGGTGGGATTTCCGGCATCGGGGGCGCAACCGGTCGCGTGGCACAGCCAGCCAATGCGGTGATGAACAGGATAGGAAACAGCCACACAGCGCGACGCAGCGCGACGGCTTTAAGTTGGCGTTCGTGGTCGGTGAGCATGTTGAAAGGACGGATGGGGCTAATTGGACGGATGCCAATAAACTTCCCACCCGAAATAATTCCCAAACGCCTCGGCCAGGATTTCCGCCGAGTGCGACTGCGTCATGACGACGTGATGTTCAAAGCCTTTTTCGCAGACGTGGCGCAGGACCTTTTGCAGGTTCGGCACTTTGGCCACGGCGCGGTTGCCGAAGGTGTCCAGCGTGTCGTTGGTGAGTTCGCCTTCGCCGACGTAGCAGCGGATTTTGCCCTCGGCATCGGCGGTGGTGATGCGGCCATAGGTCAGCGGGCCGGCGGGCGTGCGACCGTCGAGTGCGCCGTAGGTGTTTTCCACGCCGAGAATACTGCCGAGGATCGGCGCGTTGGCAATCTTGATGTCGGGCAGGAAGGATTTCGCCCAGTTGCCGCAGTGGAAGAGGACGCATTTGTCGTCGTCGTCCGCGTAATTGTTGTTCCAGTCCACGAGCGCGGCGGGCGTGCCGCCGGCGAGTTGCATGGCATACATGGTAAGCACGCCGGTAACGTCCACTTCGCAGGCGCTGGGCATGAACTTCTCGCTCATCATGCTCATGAGCGTGCAGACGTTGCAGCCGAAATTCTGCTGCACGCTGGTCCAGCATTGGATGGCGGTGGCGTCCAGGTGATGGGCGGCCACCCACGCTTCCAACGCCACGCCCATGCGGGCCATTTGGAGGAGCCTGTCCTGCGGGACGCCGGGGGCGGGGGCGTAGCCAGTAATCTCCTTCAGTTTGGATAGGACCGATGGGGCTGATGCGTCCAATTTGTTCGCCGCGCCCATGATCTCGGACAAATCCACCGTGGTGACGGAGATGCCGTGGCGCTCTAAGATTTTCTCCGAGTAACGCACGGTATTGAACGCGCCGGGCCGCGCGCCGACCGCGCCGAGGCGAACGCCGCGCAGGCCGTTCACGACGCGGCAGACGCCGAGGAATTTTTGCAGGTCGCGTTGGAAGGTGTCAGAGGCGGGATGGGAAACGTGTTTGCTGGTGAGCGAAAACTTGATGCCGGCCTGCACGAGGTTGTTGCACACGGAAATTTTCCCGCAGAACGAATCGCGGCGGCGCGAGGGCATGAGCTGGCGCGGATCGTCGGGATAGCCCTGGATAAGCACGGGGACGTTGAGGCCGGCGAGCTTGAGGGTGTCGGCCACGCCCTTTTCGTCGCCGAAGTTCGGCAGGCAAACGAGGATGCCATCAATTTCATCCGCGTGTTTCTTGAACAGCTCGGCGCACTTGCGGGCGTCGCTGTGCGATTCGACGCCGCCGAGTTTGGAATCGGATTCGCCAAGCTGAATGGCCTTGATGCCAAGCTGGCCGAAGAGTTTGGCGATATCCGCGCGCGCCTCGGTGACGAGCGCGTCGGGGAAGAAGTCGCGGTTGCCGTAGAGGACGCCGAGGGTGGGTGTGGTGTTGCTCATGCGGTGAGTGTCGCCCAGGGGGCCGCGGACCGAAATACACTAAAGGCGCGAAAAAGCTTCACAAAACAGCCAGCCGGGACCGCGATCCGGGGTGGGCAAAAAGTCATCCTTCCGGGCGCGGAATCCATTGGTGCGGGGCGGGGCGTCCGCTAGACTGGCGCGAATGAAATCCCGGTTGTCCGCCCGTGAAGACACGGCCGTGGCGTAAACAGCGGTCCCCCCGCCATGAGCCCGTCCGCCCGTCCGCAAACGCTCGTCGAGCGGCTGGATGCGCTCTACGAATACGACCGCGAACCGGTCCATGAGAAGAAGCTTCACGGCGGCAAAACTTTCATCGCCATGTTCGCCGGCGAACATGTGGCGGGCACGGAATTTGTGCTCGGCACCCTGCTGGTGGCGCACGGGGTCTCGGCCTTTGACGCGCTGGTCGGGCTGCTGGTGGGCAACGTGCTGGCGGTGCTGAGCTGGGCCTTGATGTGCGCGCCCATCGCCGTGCGGGAGCGGCTCACGGTGTATTGGCAGATTCGGAAGATTGCCGGGCCGTATCTCACCATCATCTACTCCGGCGCGTTCGCGCTCGTGCTCTGCCTGCTGGCGGGCGCGATGGTGAGCGTCTCGACGACCGCAATTGCGCATCCGCTCGGCATCGAAAGCGCGAACTACGCCGCCGGGGAACGCTGGCCCAGCCTGCCGTGGATGGGATTGGCGGCAGTCATCGGCGCGGTCATCGCCGTCCTGGCCGTGCTGGGCTTTGAGCGCATCGCGCATTTTTCGAAGGTGTGCGCGCCGTGGATGCCGCTGATTTTCCTGGCGGGCGGGGTGACGGGGCTGAGCCTGCTGGGGGTGCGCAGCCCGGGCGATTTCTGGGAGGTGGCGCAGACGCGAATCTGGACCGGGGTGCCGTTCGAGGGCCAGTCCAAGTATGGCTTCTGGAGCTGCGTCGGCCTGGCGTGGCTCTGCAACATTTCCCAGCACATGGGGATGGGGGATGTGACGATTTTCCGCTACGCGAAGAAGTGGTATTACGGCTTCGCCTCGGCGTTCGGGATGTTCATCGGGCACTACCTCGCGTGGATTTGCTCCGGCATCATGTGCGCGGCTTTCATGGAGTCCGCGCGCGCCGCCGGCGTGGCCAGCCCGAACCCGACGCCCGGCAACATTGCGTGGCTCGGCGCGGGCTGGGCGGGGCTGGTCTGCGTGGTGCTCGCGGGCTGGACCACCGCCAATCCGACGCTCTACCGCGCGGGTCTGGCCTTCCAAGCCGCGACGCCCAACTGGAGCCGCTGGCTGGTCACGCTCATTGCGGGCGTCGTCATGATCGCCACCGCGTGCATTCCGGCGGTCAATTTTTACCTCGACCGGGTGGTCGGCAACTACGGGCTGTTTTTCATGCCGCTGGGGGCCTTCATCTTCATTGACTACTGGGTGTTTCCGCGGCTGGGGCTGGAACGGAACTTCGCCGAGCGGCACCGGCTCCGCGCGAGCTGGCCCGCCGCCGTCGGCTGGTTCGGATCGGTGATCGTCTGCTTCCTGCTGTTCGCCAAGGACAATTACGCGGCGTTCCACGGGCTGAACGACCTGCTGCCCGCGTTTCTCGCCCGTTACCGGCCGGACTTTTTCATGCAGGTGCTGCCGGAATGGCTGCTGGCCGTCACGCTCTACACCGGGTGCAGCTTCCTGCAACAACGGCGGCTCCGCCCCGTCGGCCCCCCCCGATGACGCCCATGCGAACCGCGCTCCAAACCATCTCCTTTCTCGGTCTGGCCCTCACCGTGATCGCGCCTCTGTTGGCGTGGGCGGGCGGGATTTCCCTCGAGACCAACAAGACGCTGCTCGTTGCCGGCATGGTCCTCTGGTTCGGCACCGCCCTTTTCTGGATCAAACACGATCCCTCCGCGAATGCCTGAACTGGCCGTCGTTCATCTCCGCTGCGAATACCTCGTCAACCCCCTCGGGCTGGACGAACGCGCCCCCCGCCTGAGCTGGCGACTCGAGACCCGCCGGCGCGGCGCGCGGCAGTCGGCGTATCGCATCCGCGTCGCCACCACCCCGGCGAAGCTCGCTGAGGGCGAGGGCGACCGCTGGGACAGTGGACGCGTCGAGAGCAACCAAACCACGCACGTCGCCTACGCCGGCAGACCGCTGCGCTCGCGCGAGGTTTGCCACTGGCGCGTTGAAGTCTGGGACGAGGCCGGCCATGCCGCCACGTCAGGACCGGCCCTCTGGACGATGGGCTTGCTCGAAACGTCCGACTGGTCGGCCAGGTGGATTGCCGCCGATCCGGAGATTCTCCGGCGCGACCCGGAAGCGATCACACCCACGCTGACCGAATGCGGCACGCCCGCGTTGTTTCGCAGGGAATTCGCGGTGCCCGGCCCGATCCAACGCGCCACCCTTTACGCCAGCGCCCGCGGCATTATTGAACTCCGCGCCAATGGTCAGCGCATCGGAGCGGACGTGTTCGCGCCAGAATGGACGGATTACGACAAGCGCATTCACTATCGCACCTACGATGTGACAGAGCTGCTGAAGCCCGGTCGCAATGCCCTCGCCGCGACACTCGGCGACGGCTGGTGGAGCGGTTACGTCGGCTGGCAGGAAACCCGCGCCCGCTACGGCTCACTGGAAAACAGTTTGCTGGCACAGCTCGAAGTGGAACTGGCGGACGGCCGACGGCTGACGATCGGCACGGATGATTCGTGGACGTGCAACACCGGGCCGATTTTGTTCTCCGACTTTCTGATGGGCGAAACCTACGACGCCCGGCGCGAGCGCGCCGGCTGGGACGCGCCCAACTCTTGTAGCAGCGGACGTGAGTCCGCTCCATTCCATCGCCCGAAGGACCAAAGCCGACTCACGTCGGCTGCTACGGAAATGGGTTGGTTGCCGGCCCGTGAGGTTCCCGCGCCGGAGGCTCCGCTGGTCGCGCAGCGTTCCGAGCCGGTGCGCGTCATGGAGCAACTCACGCCCGTGTCCGTGAAGGAAATCCGCCCTGGCGTGTTCCTCTTCGACCTTGGCCAGAACATCGCGGGCCGGGTGCGGCTGAAAGTCACCGCCCCGGCGGGCACACGCGTCACCCTCCGGCACGGCGAACGGCTGAATCCCGACGGCACGCTTTACACGGAGAATCTGCGTCGTGCCAAAGCCACCGACGTTTACATCTGCAAAGGGGGCGGCGTGGAAATCCACGAGCCGCATTTCACGTTTCACGGTTTCCAATACGTCGAGCTCACCGGCTTGCCCTGCCAGCCAGGCCTGGATGCGGTCACCGGCTGCGTCGTCCGCTCCGCCCTCGAACAGACGGGCTGGTTCGATTGTTCGCACCCCGGCGTGAACCGCCTCTGGCTGAACGGCCTCTGGTCGCAGAAGGACAATTTCCTGTCCGTGCCCACGGATTGCCCGCAGCGCGACGAGCGGCTGGGCTGGATGGGCGATGCGCAGGTGTTCCTCCGCACCGCGAGCTACAACATGGATGTCGCCGCGTTCTTCACCAAGTGGATGATTGACGTGGAAGACGCGCAGACGCCGGAAGGTGTTTTCCCCGACACCGCGCCGCGTCTGCGCGAGGGTGGAAATTACACCGGCCTCGGCCATCTCGGCGGCGCGGCGGGCTGGGCGGACGCGGGCGTCATCATTCCCTACACGCTCTGGCGCGTTTATGGCGACCGCCGCATCCTGGAGCGCCACTACCCCGCAATGGTCAAATGGGTGGACTGGATCGCACGGCACAACCCGGACGGCCGCCGCGTCAACGCCCTGGCCAACAACTACGGCGACTGGCTGTGCCTCCCCAGCGACACGTCCTTCGGCACGCATTCGCCGATGAAAACCCTGCTCGCGACGGCGTATTGGGCGGATGATTGCGCGAAGCTGGCCCGCATCGCCCGCGAACTGGGTCGGGACGCGGATGCCCGGCGCTTCCGGAGGATGTTCGAGCACGTGCGCGCGGCGTTCCAGGCGGAGTGGGTTGAACCCGACGGACGCGTCACGCCCGAAACGCAGACCGGCTATTTGCTGGCGCTGGCGTTCGACCTGCTGCCGGAACAGCTCCGCGCCGCCGCGGTGAATCATCTGGTGGAGAACATCAAGGCACTCGACTGGCATTTGAGCACGGGCTTCATCGGCATCAGTCAGCTCAACCCGCAGCTCGCGCTCGCCGGCCGCGCAGACGTCGCTCATCGCCTGTTGTTGCAAGAAACGTATCCGTCCTGGCTTTACCCCGTGAAGCACGGCGCGACGACGATTTGGGAACGCTGGAACGGCTGGACGCACGAAGCGGGCTTCTTCAATCCGCAGATGAACTCGTTCAACCACTACTCGCTCGGCTCGGTCGGCGAATGGTTGTTCCGCCACGTCGCGGGGATTGAGTTGCACCCCGAGGTGCCGGGCTTTCAGAAATTCGTGCTGCGGCCTTTCCTTGCGGAGGGCCTCGACCACGCCCGGGCGCGTTACCGCACGATGCACGGCGAGATTGTCAGCGCCTGGCAACGGACGGGAAGCAAGCTGGCGTGGACCATCCACATCCCGGCCAACACGACCGCCCAAGTCTTCATCCCCAGCGCGCCGAACTCCGCCGTGACGGAGGGCGGCCAGCCGGTGGAGCAGGCCGACGGCTTGCGAACCGTTGGCCGCGACGGAAACTTCCTGGTGTGCGACGCCATCCCCGGCGGCTATGCCTTCACCAGCACTTTAATCTGAAACCCAGTTCCAATTATGGAGTCATCCACCGCCCTCACCCCGAACCCGGTAGTGGGACAGGCATCCTGCCTGTCCGGTGGCGCCGCCAAACTCGCGCTGGACTCACACCCAATGGACGTCTCACCAGACAGGCGGGACGCCTGTCCCACTACGGCGTCGGCGCTGCGGTTCGGGGGGGCAATGCGCGAGGAGTGGTTTCGGGCAATTCTCTCCCTGGGGGAGTGGGCCGGGGTGAGGGCGGGCGTAATGCCATTCCATTTCCCACGCCTCACTTTGGCGCTGGCGCTGCTGCTGTCATTCTCCGGCGTTTCATTCGCCGTCCCCAACACCGCCGAGCAATGGGGCATTTACGAAATCGCCTTGAACGGCCCGACCAATGGGAATCCCTTCGTGGATGTGCGCTTCTCCGCCGAGTTCGATAACGGCGCGAAGAAGGTGGAAGTGCCCGGCTTCTATGATGGCGACGGCGTGTATCGCGTCCGTTTCATGCCGGACACGCAGGGCTCGTGGCGATATGAAACCAGGGCCAACCGCTGGGAGTTGACCGGCAAGACCGGCGAGTTCACCGCCACGGCGCCGACCAGGGGCAACCACGGCCCGGTGCGCGTCCACAACACCCACCATTTTGCTTACGCCGACGGCACGCCGTTCAAGCAGATCGGCACGACGATCTACAACTGGATGGATACACCGGAGGAATTGCAGGAGGAAACGCTCCGCACGCTGGCGGCGTCACCGTTCAACAAGGCGCGCATGTTGCTCACGCAGCAACCTACGCCATATCAGAACACGTTCGCGCCGCCCCGCTGGCCGTATGCGGGGCGGCCGCCCCGTGACTGGGATTTCACGCGGTTCAATCCGGAGTTCTTCCGGCATTATGAAAAGCGCCTCGCCCAGTTGCGCGATCTGGGCATCGAGGCCGACCTGATTCTGTTCAATCCCTACGGCCGGTTCGGCTTCGAGACGATGACGGCCGAACAGGACGAGCTTTACGTGCGCTACGTCATCGCGCGCTTCGCGGCGTTCCGCAACGTCTGGTGGTCGCTCGCCAACGAGTGGGATTTCCTCCGCACCAAGACCGAGGCCGACTGGGACCGGCTCGGCTCGCTCGTGCAGCAATGCGATCCCTTCAATCACCTCCGCTCGATCCACAACGGCCATCTGCTGTTCGACCACAACCGCCCGTGGATCACGCACGTCAGCATGCAGAACGGCATCGCCGTCGAGACGCCCGGCAGCGCGCAGATGTATCGCGACCCGTGGCGCAAGCCGGTGGTCTATGACGAGGTGAAATACGAGGGGGACGCCAAATTCCGCTGGGCGGACCTGGACGGCTTCAGCATGGTGCATCGCTTCTGGTGCGGCACGGCGGGCGGCACTTACGTCGGCCACGGCGATTACTTCAACACGCTGGACGAAGACACCTGGACCTCCTTTGGCGGGAAAATTCTCGGCCAGAGCGTGCCGCGCCTGGCCTTCCTCCGCAAAATCCTGGAGGAAGGGCCGGCGGGCGGCCTGGACCCGATTGACAAGTGGAACGATCCCGATACCGCCGGTGTTCCCGGCGCATACTACCTGACGTATTTCGGCCGCGCGACGCCGACGAACTGGACCTTCCAACTCTACAAACGCGGCGTGACTGACGGCCTGCGCTTCAAGGTGGACGTGATTGACGTGTGGGACATGACCATCACGCCGGTGCCCGGCGAGTTCATCACGAAGAAAAAGGACAACTACCACTTCGTGGACGCCCGCGGGCGCGGCGTGCCGCTGCCCGGCAAACGCGGCATCGCCGTCCGCGCCATCCGCACCGGCGACAGCGTGAACCGACCGGACCCGAACGCCTTCATTGACCCAAACGCGCCGGCGCCGTGACGGAGTGGCGGGCGCCCCGGCTGCGATCGCCGCCCCGCCGGATTGGATTCACCGCCGCTCGCGCAGCGTGATGGCCAGGGCCACAGCATGCGGGCTGGGCGGATGGGGCGGCAGTTCGACCCGCAAACCGTCCACGGATTGCGTCCAGGCCAGCCGACCCCGGTGGCCAAGCAGACGCACGTGGCGCGCCGGCCAGGTCGCCGCGTCCAGCGACCGGACCCGCAGCCGCCGGTCCTCGGGCCAGGCCAACGCGATCGCATACAGCGTTGCGCCGCGGGTGGTGAAGCGGATGTCCTCGGCCGTGAACCCGGGCTTGCTTTGCCGGTCAGTGAACGGCCCCTCGGCCACCCGCGTCGGCCCCTCGCCGAACTGCCACCACGGCCGTGTGCCATAAATGGCCTCGCCGTTGGTCTTCAGCCACGCCCCGATCTCCCGGAGGATCCGTTGCTCCGGTTCGGGAATGGTGCCGTCCGCGCGCGGACCGATGTTGAGCAGCAGCGTGCCGTTCTTGCTGACCACGTCCACCAGTTCGTCCACCAGCTCGCCGACGTCTTTGTAATCAGGATCGCTGACGTAACCCCAGGAATTGCGCGAGACCGAGGTGCAGGTCTGCCAGAGCGCGGGCTGAATATCGCCAGCCGCGCCGCGTTCCATGTCGAACACCCCCGCGCCGCGCGGGAACGAGATGCCCTCCCATTCCTTGAAGTTGATGGCAACCTCCCGCTTCCACTCGACGCCGCGATTGTAGTAGTAGGCGGCAAACGTCTTGAGATACGGCTGGAACACCGGCTGGCAAACCCACCAGTCGAAGTAGAGCACCTGCGGACGATACTTGTCCACGAGCTCGCATGAACGCAGCAGCCAGTCGTCGAGAAACTCCTGGTCGGGCGGCTCCCACTGCGCCTCGGCGGAACGCTTGTTCACGGCGGGACCGTAAAGTGCCGCATAATTGGTGTCGCGCACGTCCGACTCGAAATACATTCCATTGTCGTAGAAGAACCAGTGCTCCGCGCGATGCGACGACGCGCCAAACACGAGGCCCGCCTTGCGAAACGCCTTCGCCTGTTCGCCGATGAGATCACGCTGCGGCCCCATCCTGGCCGCCGACCAGTCGGTCAGGTCGCTCGCATACATCGGGAAGCCATCGTGATGTTCCGCCACGGGCACCACGTATTTCACGCCGGCCGCCTTGAACAGCTTCGCCCAAGCCGTCGCATCGAACTTCTCCGCCTTGAACTGCGGGATGAAATCCTTGTAGCCAAACTGCGCCTGCGGCCCGTAGGTGGCGACGTGATGGTTGAACTCCTTCGTGCCCGCCACATACATCTCGCGCGGATACCACTCGCTGCCAAACGCCGGCACCGCATACGCGCCCCAGTGGATAAACAGGCCGAACTTGGCGTCCTGATACCACTGCGGCGTCTTGAACGTGTTGGTGATGGACGCCCAGTCCGGCTGGAACGGCCCGCGCTTCGCGACCGTTTCGATCTCCGCCCGCCGCCGCCCCACCTCCGCCGGCGACACCGGCGACACCCACGGCAGTCGCACATTCGCCACCTGCTGTGTGCCAACCTTGAACAGGTAATCCAAATCCTTGCGCGTCGCCTTGAACGCCGTGCCGTGCTTCAGCCGTTCGGGAAACGTCATCTCGCCCGTCACGTCGGTGAATGTCTGGAAATCGCGCGTCTTCATCGCGCTGTAATGCTTCGCGTCGTAGGACTCGTAGTAGATGAGCCAGTCGTCACCGATCTTCAGCGCGCACGGCCCCTCGGTGAGATGCGCCGTCAGGTTGGTGGAAAGGTCGCGCCACGGCCCCAGCGGCGTATCCCCAAAAGCCACGCGGATGTTGCGCTGCGGCCGGGTGTTGTCCTTGAGCAGCAGCACGTAGGCGGGATCATCCTTGGACTGTGGCGGCGTCTCGGCAGAGCGCCGCCAATTGGAATCGGCAGGTTGCGCGGCGCTCTGCCGAGACGCCGCTACTTCGACCTGCAAAATCTGGCAGTCAATGACGCTGAAGCCGGGATCGAGAAAGAGCCGGGTGGGGGTGAAGGTGTGGAAGTCACGCGTCGTGGTGTAATACATTCGATGGTTGTTGTCGCGCGCCTCGCGCTGGTCGGGGAAGCGGCCCGGAATCGTCGAAGCCCAACAGATGATGAAGCGTTCCTCGCCCGCATCATAAAACAGCTCCGGCGCCCAGACATTGACGGTGTCCGGCTCGTGCTCCATGACCGGAAGAAAGCGTTGCTCGGACCAGTGGACCAGGTCCTTCGAGTGGGCATAGCCGAATCCCTTGTCGCCGCGCCACGCCGTCGTCCACACAAGATGCCATGTGCCATCCGGGCCACGACAGATGCTCGGGTCGCGCATGATGCCGCCACCGACGCGCGCCTTCAGAAAGAGACCGGGCACTTTCGTCCAGTGATACCCATCGAAGCTGTAGGCGAAGCGCAGCCCGTCCTGCTCCGGCTCCTTGAACGTGCTGAAGAGATAGACGGTGTTGGTGTCTGTCCGCGCTGGAGACAAGGCCAATCCGAGGGCAGTGAATGCGGCGACCATCATAGCCACATAGGAATTGCGAACGTTTTGGATAAATGTGTGAAAGCCCGCCCTCACCCTGGCCCTCTCCTCCGGGGAGAGGGAATAGCCATCGAACGTCTCGTGATATTCGAATGCCGTTCGAGGATTCGCCGCTGTTCGTGAATCCTTTCGAGAACGCGCAACAAACTGAACGCGCACAAATTCATGTGCGACGGCAGGGCGTGTCCCCCTCTCCCGGGGGAGAGGACCGGGGTGAGGGCGGACATTCGCCTTGTCGCAGACCCATTTCATCGCGTTCCTTTCCCGGCATCCCGCCGCTTCAACTCCACGGACTGCGGCACGACGCCCAGCACGACGAAGCCGCCCTTGCCGATCAACTCCAGCTTGTGCCGGCCCGGCTCGTAGCGGAAGGCGTGGACGTTGACGTCCGGGCACTCGTCAATCGCGGCGGCGTTGCGCAGCACAACGTCGAGGCCGCCCCGTTCGTCGGCATGCGAGGCGAAATCCAGATTCGGCACCTGCAGCCAGATGTCGCGGTCGCTCTGGAAATAGCCGATCAACACGCGCACCGGCTCGGCCACTTCAAACTCGACCGGGAGGTAGCGCCCGTTCTTCGCCTCCTCATGCGAGAAGCGGATGCCGGTCAGGCCGTTCAACTCGGGTGCCAGTTCGGTCAGCGTGTATTGGCGATCCGCAAACGGCCGTGCGCCGATTTTGACCTCGTAGGTCTCGGCGTTCGTGCTGATGAGCTTGAAGTTCGCCGCCGGCCACGCCGCGAGGGGAGCGCCGGTCTCCGCCCCGGCCGGTTTGGGCTGCTTCAACTCCGCGACGTGCGCCTTGAACTCCGCCAGCTCCTTCTCATAGAGCGGCAGCACCTGCACCCAGTGATAGTTCGTGCCAATGCCATTGGCCGCACCCGGAAAGGGAATCTTCCGGTGCCCGGTCTGCATCGAGTGCGCCGCCGTGTAGCTCCGCTCCGTCAACGCCGCCAGCCGCTGGAACGCCGCGAAACTCTGTTCCATGGGGGCCACCGCCCTCTCCATGTCCGCAAGGTCCCGGCTGTATTGGTAACGCAGCACATGCAGGGCCGCCTCAACCTTGCCCGCGTAATGCTCGCTCATGGCGCGGATGCAGCGCACGTCGTTGCGGAAGCGCTCGAACTCGGCGCGGTTCCTCGTGACGAGCGGCGCGGCGGCGTCCATCGCCTCCATCGCGCGCTGCGAATATTCCAACACCTCGCGGATGATGGACACCGGTGTCTCGCCCTCGTGCGGCTCGTTGTTCCATTCCTTGCGCGCGAATTCATCCAGCCGCTCGCCCGGCGGCGCCTGGCTTTTCCAGAGTTCGTCGTAAGGCCGGTATCTCTGCGGGTTCACCAGTTGATCCAGCGTCATGCCCAGGGACAACGTCTGGCGGTTGCCCTCGGTGATGCCGAAGCGGCGGAGCAGGCGGGGCGCGCACTCGCCCGCGTCATTGCCGACAGCGAGGATTTTTTCCGCCGCGCCCGCATTGCCGTAGCACCCCGTCAGCCGCGCAACCCAGTAGGCGCGGTCCTCCGGCTCAGGAATGTCGGGGTTCCACGCATACCGCGCCCACGCCTCGAACCACATCCAGTCGCGTTCCCACTGTTTTAGCGGGACGGGCGTCCCGCCTGGCCCGTGGGGCGTAATATCCGGCGAAACCGGCCAGTCCCAGTAATACAGCGGATACAGATGCAGCCCCGTGGCGCCGAGCCGGTCGCGCGCGGCCTGGACGCACTTCTGGATGAAGCGCGGCGCGTTGTAGCGGAACGGTTCGAGGTTCGCGAGGATGTGGACGTTCACGACATGGTTCGAGGTGAGCTGGCTCATCGTGAGGTGGCGCTTCTGCCATTCGCCGCGCGGCTCCCAGGTGGTGAGCGATTCGCCGTTGTATTTGGCCATCGTGTAGATGTTGGAATACACCTGCACCGCCGCCGGCATCACCGTGTAGGGGTCGGTGGCGTGCGCGCGCACCACCACGGGCGGCTGCTCCCGCAAACCCGCCGCCGCCATGCCATCCTTCACACCGCCGAGCACGGTGTTGGTGAGGAACGGAAGCTGGTATTTGACGTCCTGCATGGCCTCGCCGAGGCAGACGAGCAGACCGACATTGGGATAATCCTGCACGAACTGCGCGATGGATTTGCGCGTGTAATCCAGCGCCTCGGGCGTGGGCACGGCGAGCTGGGTGTCAAGGCCATGCTTCTCCGCAAACGGCCGGGACACCAGCAGGCTGTAAAACATCTGCACCAGCCAGATGCCGCGCCGGTCGCACTCCTCCGTCAGCCAGTGGAACATCTCGACGTTCTGCGCGAAGACGTCGTCCGGCACCTCGACGGCATAAGGGTAATCCTTGAGCCTGACCAGCGATGCAAACGGATGGCCGTTCCACAGGTAAAGCGTGTTCAGGCGGTGCCCGGCGAGGAAGTCGAGATACTCGCGCCAGAGTTCCTTGTCGTAGAACCACGGGAACAGCTCGGGCGTGTAGGGATACTCGTAAACCTTCCGCCCCGGGAGGATGTGGGGCTTTTGCATACCGATGGCCGTGCCGCGCAGGGTCATCGTCGGCTCGTCTTCAAATGATGGGCGGGAAGGCAGCTTTCCCATCGCACGGATTCGCTGGGCCAGTTCCAGGCAACCGTAGAGCGTGCCGGAGTCATCGCTGGAGGCGATGTAGAGATCGCCGTCGCGTGAAGTTGAGCCAAAATTCACCCCGTAGCGGGTCGCGGGATTTGCGGGCCACGGCTTCCGCGCTTTGACGCGTTCAACAAACGACCCTGGTCCGCCCACCGCACCCAGATGAAACCCTTCGCGAGCAATCGGCAGATTGTGCGGAGGATTGATCCAAATCTTCGGGCTGGGTGCCGTGTTCGAGCGGGTGATCACCGCGTCCAGCTTCACCGCCGTGAGCGCCTCCGCCAGTTTCCTCGCGCCAAATTCCACGCGCGGCGCGGCGTTCGTTGGAACGACGATGGAGACGGTTTCGGCGCGGGCGATGGAGGCGCAGCAAACTGCCAATGCAGCCAGAACGAAGCACACGAGCCGGCCGAGGCGTTTTGGGTCAACGCCCGCCCTCCCCCCGAACCCGGTAGTGGGACAGGCATCCTGCCTGTCCGGTGGCGCCGCCAAACTCGCGCTGGACTCACACCCAATGGACGCCTCACCGGACAGGCGGGACGCCTGTCCCACTACGGCGTCGGCGCTGCGGTTCGGGGGTTCAAAGCGCGAACTTCTGGTTGGGAGAATTCTCACCCTGGCCCTCTCCCCCGGGGAGAGGGGACAGAAATCGCACGCATCCAGATTCTCCGATGACCGCACGGCAAATCCAGTCGCAGGTTTTTGAGAGAGACGGCGAATAATACTCCCTCTCCCGGGGGAGAGGGCCAGGGTGAGGGCGGGCGTCAACTCACGGAACTTCATAACTTCAATTCTCCTTCGTCAGCCAAACGACGGTTGCGTCCGGCAGTTTCACCACCCCGCCCGCCTGGACGAACGCTTGTTGCCTGTGCGACACAATTTGGTGATCCGCCTCGTTTCCAACGCGTTCGCCGGTGCGCGGATTCACGGCGGTGACGCGAAACACGCCGGTTTCGCCGCTCAAATCCAGCTCCGCGATGCCACCGGCGTAAATCAGCATTTGCCGTCCGGCTTCGCGCAAAACCCAGCGGCCCGGCTTCGACGCCTCGGGCCACGGCTGCATGTGCGGAATGGCGGCCAGGAGTTGGATGTCCGTGGTTCTCGGCAGGCGCGGCAGGGAGCCGCCGGCGCAGACCCAAGCCCAACCGGCGGCATCGAAATCACAGATGAGCGGCTTACCTGGAAACTTGGCGCGATACTCGGCGGCCATGCTGGCGAGATTCGCATCGTTCGGACGACCGCCGCGCCACTGCCGCTCGAACTGGCGCGGCGCGAGATTCTTGCCGCCGGGCGGGGCGAACTCGCCCTTGTCCGTGCGCCACCAGTATCGGAAGTCAATCACGTCAACGATGGCGCGGCGCGGCGGGTCGGCGAGAATGGCGTCCTGCACATCCTTGGTGGCGGAAAGGGCGATGACGGGTTTAAGGCCGCCCTCACCCGGCCTGCGGCCACCCTCTCCCCCGCGCGGAGCGGGGGAGAGGGCGGGCGGCGGCGCGCCAAATTTTTCACGCCTCCACGCGGCCATGGTATCCAGCCAGAACTGCATGAAGTGCAACGGGCCGGTGAACTCGGCGCTCGTAAACTGGATGACGTTCGCGTTGTTCGTAAAGTTGTCGAGGCACTGGCGAATGTAACCCTCGTGCAGCTTGCGCCGGATGGGATGAGTCACGTCATAGAACAGTTCGGCCATGAAGATGCGTTTGTCGCCGGCGTAGGGCGGCGGCTCGGGAAAGCCGGTTTCGTTGATATTGTTGGCCGAGCGCCACGGGAAATCGGCCCAGTGCGCGCCGGCTTCGAGGAGGTTGTGCTGGAAATAGTGCTGGTGGAACAGCACGAGACCGCGCTCGTCGCAGCGGCCGGCAAACTCGCGGAGGCGTGACCAATACCACGGGTTGAATTGGGTGAGATCGTAGCGGCTCAGCCCGTCCGCTGCCGCGCCTTGACCACTGCGAGCAAAGGGTTGCTCGTAGAACGGCGGAAGCACATTGCCGTCCATCCGGCGGACGCGTTGGTGATCGTCGCGGCGGCGGTCATACCACAGGCCGTGGTTGTGATCGAGGGCCGCGAGGCCGTCGGCCAGGAGGCGGTCGGCCACTGCGCCCAGGTCGTCGGTGAAGCCCGGGCCGACGCGGCCGGGGACAAAGCGCGTGATGCCGAGACCGAAATTCGTGGCCTCGTTCGGGCGGAGGTTGCCGCGCCACCAGGAAACGCCCGCCGTGCCGCCGATGAGGAGTTTGCCGTCCACGGTGAGCCAGCCATTGGTAATGCGGAGCGTGGAGCGCGGAGCGTGAAGCACAGGAGCCGTTGTTGGCGAAAGCATCTCCAGCGTGATCGCGTCACCCGGCTCGCTGGGAATCGGATCACGCCGGCTGGCGGCGAGGATGTAGTCGCGGAGTTGGGGTGGCGGTTTATGCGAGGCGGCGGCGAGTTCCTGCGCCTTGTCGAGCGGCGGGTTGCTGGATTCTTCGCGCGGGCGGGGCATGAGTTGGAGGCGCGCGGCAGCGGCTTCGCCCAGACGCTCCTGCAACTGCGCGGCGAACAGGCTGGCCGGCTTCATGAAGTCGTTGGAACTGCGCCACCCACCATCGCCTTCAAAGCTGCCCCACGAACCGAAGCTCCAGTTGGTCGCGCCGGGCGGATTCCAGCAACGGATGACCGAAGCGCTGCAATTCCACAGCACCGAGTTCGCCGCCGCCCAGCCGATGGCGGCGTTGTTGCCGGGGCGGTAGCCGAGCGTGAGGGCGTTGCCGTCAATGGTGACGTTGTCGTAGAGCACGCCGCTGGCCCAGCTTTCGATGGGGCCGCTGTCGGCGAGGGGTTCGCGGGCTTCGCATTGGACGAAGGCGTTCGGTCCAGCGGCGCAGTGGCCGACGGAGAAATCGTGCCGGCCATGCTCGGCGTCGCAGCGGAGGAAGAGCGTTTGCTGGCCCATCGTGAAGAATGTGTGGCGCCGGTAGCCACCAATTTCGGAAACTGGCGCGAGCGAAAGACAGTCCTGCACGGTGATGCGCTGGCAACTTTCGTAGAGCGCGACCGCCGAGCCGGCGAAGTGCTTGAAGATGACCTGCCGCACCCAGGCGTCGGCGGTATGCTCCAGGGTGATGGCGCACCAGGAATGGTTTTCATCCTTGGGATTGGCAGGGTCGCAGGTGGATTCGAGGGTGAGGTTCTCAATGCCGACCTCCTGGATAGGACCGATGGGACTGATGGGACTAATGAATGCGCCAGGCTCATCGAGGGCGGTGGTGAGGGGGGCATTCACGGTAATGCGATTGCCTTCGATGGCGGTCACCTCGCGATGCCAAATGATGTCGCGGGAGCCGGGTTTCCAGCCGCCACCGACCCCGCCGCCGAAGTCGGTGGCGCGGAGTTGCGCGATCCAGTTGGTGGTGCTGGGACGGGTGATCTGGATGAGGTTTCGGGGGCGCAAGTCGGCGGTGTCCGCCACGGTGATGGTGGTGGCACCCACGGGGACTTCTGTAAGGATGGGAACACGCTCGGACGATATGGAGATTGGCTGGCCACAGATTTGGATGAGTGTGCGGCGGTCAAGCCCGGCGGCCACGAGCGTGGTGTTGGTGATGCCCTGGCCGCGCAGAATGACGCCGGAGTTGGTGATAGCAAGGCCGCCGAGCACTTCATGCCGTCCGGCGAGCAAGAGCACCGCGCCACGAAGGCCGTTGGTGTCGGGCGGGAGGGCGCCCACGAAATCGAGGGCCTGCTGGATGCGGGCGGTGGAGTCGCCGGAGACCGGAGCCACCACAATGCGCACGGGAGCATTCGGGATGGGGCGAGCGTGGGCGGCATAGCCGGCGGTGGAGAAATCGAGCGGGACGGGCTGGGCGAGGGTGGACAGGATGGACAAGGCGAATGCGACCGGCGACGCGGTGCGCCGAATAGCTGATGGCAAATGGCGAACAGCCCAAAACAGTCGTCTCATGGCAGCCTCCCGGTGATGCGCCCGAGTTGCGCTGACTCGGCGATGCGTTTGCCGTTCGCCAGAACGCGCAGCCCGGCACCGCGCCCGTAGCGGGTGCCGTCCTTGTCCCAGAGAATGGTCAGCGTGCGGCCGTGATATTTCACGCCGTCGAGGCAGAACCAGTTCCACGTGTCCGGCGGGAGCAGCGGGTGAAGTTCCACGGTGTCATCGGCGCGCGGGCGGAGGCCGATGACGCCGGTGATCAGCAGGTCGGCGTAGGTGGAGTGGTTGTAGTAAGCGCTGCGGCTGTTGCGATTGATCCAGTCGCCGGTGGTTTCGTCGAGGTATTCGCCGATGAAAGGTTTGCCGTTCGCGCGCTGGCTGCGGGTGTAGGTGAGGAAGGAAGAGAGGTAAGCGCGCGATGATATGCGGGCCGCCCCCTCACCCTGCCCCGCTCCCCCGCCGGGGGGGAGGGAATCGGCAGGCGAAGCGCGGAGGTGATTCGCCAGCGCGTAGAGCGTCTGGCTGGTGGCGAAGGGCCACACTGCACCATCCCATTCGCAGGTGCCGATGCCGTGGGAACGGAACCGCGGGTGGCGGCGTTCGGCGGTGGTGAGGCCAAAGGGCGCGGAAAAGCCGCGCGGGTCGGTGAGCTGGTCCCACGCGGCCTCGTAGCCGTGGCCGGGTTCGGGCAGGGAGAATTGCCAGGGGATGAAGCCGATCAGCTCGCGGGCGGTGGATGGGACGTAGGAGTCCGAGGTCACGGAGGGGACCAGGGTTTTGAAGAACTGCGCTTCGGCGTCCCAGAGCCGCGCTTGCGAGAGGCGCTGAAGGGCGGCGGCCTTGGCGGTGAATTCTCCGGCGAGCTTGGGCTGGTTGGCCAGGCGCGCAATGTCCGCGATGGCGCGGGCATTGGCGAACATGTAGCTGTTGATCGTGGGGCGGATGTTCTTGTTCGTGCGCGAGCCGCTGATGGATTCCTCCATGCCGTCGGCGACGTCGTATTGCCAGAACAGGCCGTTGGGCAACTGACGCTCCTTTTCCCACGCGCGGTAGTCGGCCACGAGGTCGGGCAGGAGGTTCACCAGAAACTTTTTGTCACCGTTGACGAGGTAACGCTCGTAGGCGGCGGCGGCGAACCAACTGCTGAACTTGTGGAAGTGTGGTTGCGGCTTGCCGTTGTTGCCACGCAGCCAGAAGCGGGTGTAGTCGTTGAGATAACGGTCATCGCGCAGCCAGCGGCCTTCGGCGAGGTGAAAGCCGGCGGCGCAACTGATGGTGTTGAACTCGCCCGCATGGCTGACCGGCGTGAGAAACTCGGTGATGACGAAGCCCTTGGGCGTCGGCTGGAGATGCTTCCGGAAGCTCCACCAGCGGAAGTAATAGATTTCCTCAACCTCCTCGTCGGGACAGGCGAAGAACGGAATCTCCTGTTGCAGCCAGCGCCAGGATGCCGCGTTGGGAATGGCGTTGGTGACGTTCTCAGCCTCCATCGCATTGAACTTTTCCACGTGATGGGCGAAGGCGGCAGGCTTGAGGACCGTGAAGTCGGCGGCCGGGGAATCCTGCACCACGAAACACAGGAAGCCCACGAACACAGCGCGGAATCCCGCAGGGTTCACACTCTTACTCGCAATCTTAAGCTTACGCTTAGTCCCTCCGTCGTTCGGGGGGGAATTAAGATTAAGAGCAGGATTAAGATTAAGGAACAAACCGCGCCGGAGGCCGGCGTTCCGAGGCATGGCTGGCGTGCGCGCGTTCATCGGGCCATCACAAGTTCAGCACGGCCAGTTCCGCCTCCAGCTCCGCCACCCGGCGTTGGACGAGGGCGCGTTCGTCGGCACGAAACCGGTGGAACGGCTCGGCCATGAAGTCGTCGCAGACGCCGAGACAGGCGAGGGCGCATTTGATGCCCTTGATGATGGCGGAGGCGTGGCGGCCAATGCGGTAGAGGGATTCGCTCACGCGCAGAATGGCGGCGTGGAGTTCGCGGGCGCGCGGCAGGTCGCCCGCGCGGGCGGCGGCGTAAAGCCGGACATACAGTTGCGGGAACACGTTGGCTCCGCCGTTGACACCCCCGTGGCCGCCGGCCAGCACGGCGTCGAAGAGCATTTCCTCCGGCCCCATGAGCACGGTCCAGTCGGGCCGGCGCCGGGCCAGAGCAAGGGCGCGGTGGAAATAGATCATGCTGCCCGAGCTGTCCTTGAGGCCGATGAGGCGCGGTTCGTCGAGGGCGTGCCGGAGGGTTTCCAGCTCGAAAGACACCTTGGTGAGGGCGGGCAGGTTGTAGAGGAACAGGGGGAGCGGCAGTTCGGGCAGCAGATGCGTGAGGTATTCCCACAGCTCCGGCTGGGCCTCGGGCAGGTAATACGGCGGGGCCAGCACCAGCGCGTCCGCGCCCGCGTCCGCCGCGCACCGCGCCAGGGCCGCGGATTCGACAAAGGCGGGATCGGTGATGCCGACCAGGACGGGCACGCGGCGGTTGATCTGGCGGCAGGCGCGCTGGATGACTTCGCGGCGCAGGCGGCCGCCGAGGCTGGGGCCTTCGCCGGTGGTGCCGAGCAGGAACACACCGGCCACGCCCCCGGCCAGCACGCGCTCGAGGAGGCGTTCGAGACCGGGCACGTCCAACTCGTCGCGCCCACACAGGGGCGTGACCAGCGGCGGGATGATGCCAGCGAGGGGAAGGTTCATGTGGCGCGAGTCTGCGCCGGAGAATCGGCGTTGCCAATGCCCGACACCGGCATTCCCGCGCCAGTCTTTTGCCTTTTCGCGCGCCCGGCGCTCCGACCGTGTCGCGGGCGGGAAGTCCGGTGAACCCGCAGACTCGACAGCCCCCTACAACGGGCGCACCCAGATGTTGCGGAAGCGCACGGGACAGTTGTGCCCGGCGAGCGCGAGCGGGCCGGTGGAGGTCTGGCGCGTGCAGGCCGGCAATGCGCGGTGCGCGGTCTCGCCGTAAATCTCCTGCTGATGCTGCACCAGCACGCCGTTGTGAAAGACCGTGACGCGCGCAGGCTGAACCAGCTTGCCGTCCGCAAATTTGGGCGCGGTGAAAATGATGTCGTAGCTCTGCCATTGGCCGGGGGGACGGCAGGCGTTCACCAGCGGCGGCGTCTGGCCATAGACGGAGCCGCACTGGCCGTCGGGATAGAGCCGCACGTTGAACGAATCGAAAATCTGAATCTCGTATAGCCCCATGAGCAGCACGCCGTTGTTGCCCTGGTCAAACAGGTGGCCGGTGAAGTTGGTGGGGGCCATCCATTCGAGGTGAATCTGGCAGTCGCCGAAAACCTGCCGCGACACCAGATTCCCGGCGGCGGCCTGGATGCTGCCCTCCACCACGCGCCAGTTGTTGCTTTCCCAGCGTGAGAGGTCACGGCCATCGAAGAGCACGATGGCATCCGAGGGCGGGGGCGTGGAACCGACGAACGGACCGGGATCAATGCGCGGGGGCACGGGCCGGTCGGGATCGTGGACGTGGAAGCCGGACCACGGCTGGACCGGGGTGTCGGTGTAACCGCGCACGCCGGAGCCGTCCCTGGCGGGGACGAGCACCTGCGCACAAACCGCCAGGGGCAACAAAAGCAGTGCCAGACAGCAACGGGTTCGGAGTTCCGCCTCAAGGCCGGACAGTTCACAACCCATCCCGACGGATTCGATGGCGCACGGCCGTAGCGCCGGTTTCCAATCCGCTGCATCGCCGATTTCCAATCGGCAGGCCGTCGAACACCAACCCCGCCTGCCCTTGCGAGCGCGCCGCGGGCCGGAAGCCCGGCGATGCCGCGGATTGGAAATCCGCGCCACAAGGGTGTGAAGTATTCGGGGCAGGCGAGCCGCGAGCGGGGGCAGCGGGAACCGCCGGAAGGCGGGACTCCGAGCCTGGTCAGCCTGGGCCGCGATAAAGAAAGCGCGCATGGATTCAACTCAGGTTTTTAGCCCGCTCAAATCCACTTCGAGCCGGGTGTTCTCCTCAAGAATTTGCTCCATCGTCACGCGCTGGCGGCGTTCCCCGGCGATGCGGCCCAGGATGCACGTCAACGCGCCGTCCACCGCGCGCGGGACGGTGGTGTTGGTGAAGTCACCTTCGGTCACGGCGCGGTGGAAGGCGGCGATGTTCCGGACCACGCCGGCTTCGTAGAGGTTTTCCACCGCGCCGGAGAAGCTGTCGTCGCGGGTGCGGAAGGTGGCCTTGTCCCAGTAGTTGAGCAGCGCGTTGCCGGTCTGGCCGTGCAGGCGGCAACCGAGTTCGTTGGGCAGAAAATTCTTCAAGGCGTTGCCGTGATGGTCGTGGACCACGCCGCTGGCGTATTCAAAGGTGAGCAGGCAGACGTCGTGGCTGTCGCCGTGCGGGTCCACGCGGCCGATGCGGGACGCGCCCAGCGCGGCGACGGGCCGTTCGCCCAGCGCCCACAGCGCCGTGTCAATCACGTGGATGTCGTAGTTGCCGAGGTAGTCGCCGCCGAGGGCGATGTCGTTCACCCAGATCAGCTTTTGCAGGCGGCTTTCGAGGTTCGCGGTCTTGGGCGGGTCGGGGAAGTGGCCGAAGCTGCCGGCGGTGGCGACGCGGGAGATATTGCCGAAGCCGGATTCGGGATCGCGCACGCGCTGGAGGACTGCCTGATTCACCGGGTCCGTGGGCATCTGGTAGTCCACGTAGAAGACGCGCTGCTGCGCGGTGGCGGACTTGGCGGCGGCGCCAATGGCGAGGCAGCCGGGCACGTCGGTGGCGACGGGCTTGGCGCAATAGACGTGGAGGCCGACGGCCACGGCGGCCTGGGCGTGCTCGGGAAAGAAATAAGGCGGCGTTTCCAGCGCGACGGCTTCCACGCCGCTGGCGAGCAGGCGCCGGTAGCCGGAGAGCGTGGAGAAACGGCGGGCGGCGTCCACGCCAAGTTCGGTGCCGACCTGGTCGGCGACTTCGGGAAAATAATCCGCGACGGCGCGCAGTTCGTAGCCGCCGTGCTGCTGGAATAATTTGGCAATCCATTTGCCGCGCGTGCCGCAGCCGATGACGCCGAGTTTGACGGGTGGGGGGCGGAGGGACTGGCCGCGCAGGATGGCGGGCGCGGTGGCGGCCGCTGCCCCGGCGAGGAGCGTGCCCCGGAGAAAACGGCGGCGGTTTACAGGGACGAGCGGGGAGCGCATGGGCTTACTTTGGCCGGAGGACGTATTCGCCGACGAGGGAATTCAGATACTTTTCCAGGTTCGTGTAACCGTCCCCGTTGAGGTCGGCGTTGCGGTCCTCGGGATCGTCGGGGTTCAAACCGTGGGCGGTTTCCCAGGCGTCCGGCATGCCGTCGCCATCGGTGTCCCAGCCGGCGGGACGGTGAACCTCCGGGTAATCCTCCCAGCCGCCCACATCGTCCTGGGAATCGGGCAGGCCGGGCAGGCCAGTGCGGCTGCCCTTGAACCGGGCGGTGCCGGTGCGGACCTCCTCGAGGATGCGCCGGTCGTGGTCATCGAGCGTGGGAAAATTACAGCCCACGTTGGCGAGGACGTTGGTGTAGGCCTCTGCGGCGGTGCGCGTATGCACATGGGACTCGAAGAAAGGCGTGTCGGACCAAGGGGAATATGTGGTGGGAAGGGCGCCGCCGCGTTCGGTGGTGGCGATGCGGCCCGCGGCCTGATTGGTGAGGCCAAAGTGACCGGGCATGACGTTGCCGGCGAAGTAATAGCGCTGGGTGCCGGGGAAACCGCCGTATTGCGCGTTGAGCGCGTGGAAGAATTTCGTGGCGGGGCCGGGCTGGTAGTAGTTGTTCACGAAGTTGACCTCGTGCGCGCCGCCGTCGGTCGTGCGCCTGGACCAGTTGTAAACGACGTTGTTCCGGATATCGAGGCGGCCGGCGTATTCGTTTTTCGGTTTGCTGAGGCCGCCGGCCAGACTCCAGTTCCGGCCCGCGCAATGCGCGAGCAGGTTGTGATGGAAGCTGCCGATGTCGCCGCCGATGCTGGCCGCGTAGCCGTGCTGCGTGCCGGGCGGATACTTCTTGTGCCCGGCGGCATTGAGCGCCTCGGAAATAAGCGTGCGTTGGAGGGTGATGTTGTGCGCGCCGCGCGAGCTGAAGGCTTCATCCAGGGTCCAACTGATGGAGCAATGGTCAATGATGCAATGGTCGCTCGAGGCCATGCCCATGCCGTCGAGGGTTTCGCCGGAGAGATTGCCGGGGCGGACGCGGAGGTAGCGGATGATGACGTTGGTTGCGCCCAGCATGCCGAGGTTGTATTTGCGGAGACAGATGCCTTTGCCGGGCGCGGTCTGGCCGGCGATGGTCAGGTTGCCGTTCGTTTTGCGGATGATGAGTTTGGATTCGAGCGTGATGAGGCCAGAGACCTCGAAGACCACGGTGCGCGAGCCGGTTTGCTCGACTGCGTCGCGCAGGCTGCCGGGGCCGGAGTCGTTGAGGTTGGTGACCTTGATGACACGTCCGCCGCGTCCGCCCGTGGCGAAGCGGCCATAGCCTTCGGCGGTCGGGAAGGCGAGTTGGGCGGCCGGGGTGGAGGCCATGGTCAGGACCAAGAGGGTCAACAGGATGAAGGGGCGGCGCATGCGGGGACCCCACTCCCGACTCTGGGCGAGCAGCGGAGCCAGGCACCAGGGCACGCCCCCTCTTCCTTGCCCTCCCCCCGAACCGGAGCGCCGGCGTCCCCGCCGGCTTTGGGCGAACGCAGGCTGGTCATCGCCCGGTCGCCGGAATGGCAGCGCCTCGCAGATCGGACACGCAAAGCCGGCGAGGACGCCGACGCTCCGTCCGGTTCGGGTGGGCAATGCGCGAAGAGTGGTTTCGGGCAATTCTCTCCCCCGCAGGCTGCGGGGGAGAGGGTGGCCGCAGGCCGGGTGAGAATTCTCCCAACCAGAAGTTCGCGCTTTGAACCCCCGAACCGCAGCGCCGACGCCGTAGTGGGACAGGCGTCCCGCCTGTCCGGTGAGGCGTCCATTGGGTGTGAGTCCAGCGCGAGTTTGGCGGCGCCACCGGACAGGCAGGATGCCTGTCCCACTACCGGGTTCGGGGGGAGGGGGCGGTTCCTGGAAAGGGCGGCGGTTCCTGGAAAGCATGGTGCTTGGACGCGGGTGGACGGTGTGGAGTTCGGAAAAAACCGGGGCCAGGCTTGCGCCCGGCCCCGGCGTGAAGGTTCAGGTCGGTTCGCCGCGCGGCATCACGGATAGACCAGCCGGAAGAACACGGTGGGGTTCGTGGGATTGATGGTGATGCTGACCTGGTTGGTGGTGGCCGAGCCGGGCACAACCGCCCAGTTCGTGGTGATGCCGATAGCGGCGGAGTTGGTCTGCGCCTGCAGGCTCCAGCCGATGTGGCTGGCGGGCCAGCTCAAGGTCAGGGTGGAGCCGGACACGGTGGTCGTGAGGTTCGTCGGCGTGGTGTCCACCAGATTGGTGCCACCGCTGACCAGAGTGATCGAGCCGTTGACGGCGAGGTTGGTCTGCCAGACGTAGGGCGCGCCCGGCAAGGTGATGGAACTGAAGCCGGTCACCGGCACGCTGAACAACTGGAACGTGGTGCCATTGACAATCGTCGGGCCAATGTTGGTGACGATCAGGCTGCCGCCGGCGGTGATGGCGGGTGCCACCAGCCGGTCATTCGTGCTCACCGTGCCCGTGCGGTCCAGTTCCATGAGGGTGACCCCGGCGAGGGTGACGTTGCTGTTGACCGTCAGCACGCCCACCGAGGCGCCGGGCGCGAGGGTGCCGCCGGCGGCGACAACCAACGCGCCGGCGAGGGTGCCGTTGCCAGCGAGGGTGCCGTTGCTGACGGTGAGCGAACCGGTGAAGGTGTGGCTGCCGTTGAGGGTGAGCCGACCGGTGCCGACCTTGACCACGGAAACGGTGCCGCCGCTCACGCCATCCTGAATGACCCCATCAAAGACGGTGTCGAGGTTCTTGCCGCCGATCAGGTAGATGGATTCGGCGTTGGTGGTCACGTTATTCGTGGCGCGGCCGGCGAGGACGGTGTTGGGGCCGCCGACGAGGCCGCCCAGTTCGTAGGTGAGACCGCCGCCGTTGAGGTTTTCCAGGCGGAGCGAGCCGGTGCCGAGGTTGAAGAGCGCGGCGGCGCTGCCGCGGGCGTTGTTCGCGTTGGTCGCGTTGTTGAACCGGTTGGTGCCGGTGCTGCTGCCCCAGTCCAGGGTGCCAGTGAAGTTGGTCATCCGTCCGTTCCACACCAGCACGGAAGGGCTGAAGTTCGCTATGCTGAGGGTGGCGGCACCCTGCAATTCACCGCCGAGGACGGAAGTGTTGGTGTTCTGAAGGGTGGCATTGGCAGCCACGTTCAGGAGGTTGGTGAGACTGACGTTGTTGGTCAGGCGGAGGTTGCCGCCGTTGAGGGCGAGGAAGCCGCGCCCGGCGGCGGCGGCGCGCAGTTCGAGCGTGCCCGCCGTGACGGTGAGGTTGGTGAAGGCGTTGTTGCCCTGCGACAGCGCGAGCGTGCCCGGCCCCGCCTTGGTCAACGCCCCGTCACCCAGGAACGAGCCGCTGACGAGCAGCAGGGTGGCCGGGTTGGTGACTTCAACCGTCGCCCCGCCCGCCTTGATGGTCATCCCGCGGTCGGACTGCATGGTGTTGCCGCTGAAACGCAGCGTGGCCGCGTCAAGGATGAGGCGTTCGGAACCGGTCGGCGCGCGGGCACCCTGGCCGGGCGCGCCAAGCGGCTGCGGAACACTGTTGTTGGTGAAGAACGAGACTTCCACCGTGCTGCCCTCGATGATGGTGGGGCCGGTGTAGCGGTTGGTCATGTTGCCCAGGAGGGTCAACGTTCCGGGGCCGGTCTTGTAGAGACCAGCGATGCCCTCGATGCTGCCGCTGCCGCCCAGGGTGTAGTTGACGGCGGAGTTGCTGACCACGATGCCCGGGGAGATGGCGATCATGTTCGTGAAGATGTTCGTGCTGACGTCGGGAACGATGTTGGTGGTGAACTGGTAGCCGGAGGGGGCCACCAGGGTGTTCAACGTGACTGCAGTCGCGCCCCCGCCCACGGAATCATCGAACAAAGCTCCACCGTTGTTCGTAAAGGTGATACTGCCGAGCCAGTTGGGGGTGGCGGTGTCCCAGTTGCCGTTCACGTTGCCGCGCCAGACGAGGGGAGTGGAGCGGACGAAGATTTTGCCGAAGCCGCGCAGTTGCGAGAGGTCCCACTGGAGGCCGGGGCCGGGCACGGCCGGCTCGATGGTGGGCTGGGCCGCCGCATCGGCGTCGTTTTTGTTCTCGTAGAATTCGCCGTTGTTGTTGCGAAAGACCCAGAGCACGTCACCCGCCGCCAGCGGCAGGCCCGGATTGAGGTTGGTGATGACGATGCGGCCGCCCATGTTGTTCCAGAAATCGCCGGCGATGTGGTCATTGGTCAGCGCATGAGCCTTGTTGACTTCGATGAACAACGTGCCCCAGCCGGCGCTGTTGGCGGTCGAAAGGTCGAGGCGGGTTTGCACCGTCAGCGCGCCGATGTCGCCGAAGGCGTTGGTGCCGGCCGTCAGGACGCCGGTGGGATTGACCACGTTGAGGCGGCCATCAATGCCGGAGGCGATGCCGCTGGGTCCGAGGAGGCCGCCATCCGGATCGGCGATGGTGCCGGTGCCGAACAGCAGTCCGTTGAGGTTGATGCGGTTGTTGAGGTTGTTGATGGTCCCGTGGTTGGCCAGCACCGACCCCGCCGGAACAAAGACCGCCCCGCTGAACGCCCAGTTGATCACGCCCGAGGCGGCATTGGTCAGGTTGCCGGCGACAAAGTTGAAGTTGCCGGGCGCGGTGGAGAGGGTTCCGGCGTTGTGGAGCCAGCCGCCCGCGATGGTGATGGGGCCGTTGATCTGGCCGCCGGCGGCGATGCTCACGGCACCGGTGGAAACGAGGCCGCCGTTCACGTTGCCGCTGTAAACGAGGGTGGCTCCCTCATGCACGGTGGCGAGACCCAGCACGCCGCCGCCGGAGACCTGACCGGCCTGAATGATGATCGGGCCTTGCTTGACGGCATTCACGACCAGCGGCGCGGCGCCCTGTTTGAGCAGGCTGCCGGTGCCGGAAATGGTGCCGCCGGAGAAGGTGTATTGCCGGACTGCGTTGCTGACGGTGACGCCGAAACCGGCCTGGCCCGGCACCACGGAGCCTGCCACGGTCACGTTGGTGCGGGTCGAGGAGTCGTCAAAAATGACGCTGTCGCCGATGGCGAAATTGGTGGGCGTGCCGCCGGGGACAGTGACCCAGTTGAAGGTGGTGTAATCCCAGTCGCCGTTGACGGTTCCTGTCCAGCGGAGGGTGTTGGGGGCGTTGGTGGTCAGGTAAAGGTCCACCGTCTTGTCCGCGACATTGTCAATCAGGTAGCCCTGCACGCCGCCGCCGATGAGGGACAGGTCGGCCTGCAAATAGGGCGACGAGGCGGTTTCGTAGGAGATGATGGGCAGGGTGGCGGGATACGAGGAAACGCCCGTGATCTGCGCCACGCGGAGGACGCTGGCGGCGGTGCCGGGCGTGAGCAGCGTCTTGACGGTGTAATTGGTGCGGCCCACCGCCACGAAGATGGTGTTGGTGGCGTTGTTCAACGTGAGCGTCTGGAGCTTGCGCCCGGGCGCGCCGCCGATGGTGTTCGAGACAATCAGGCTGCCGCGCTCGACGGTGATGAAGTCCGTGCGCGGGGTGAGATACACGTCCGGGTCGTAGTTGAAGGGGCCGCCGTCCACCACGATGTTGCTGGCGATGAGGGTGCAGCCGGGGAGCACGGTGACGCGGCCATGCGTGTTGTATTGCTGGGCGGAGGTGACGGGATTGCTGTCGGCGGTGTAGCCGAGGATCAGATTGCGGTTGACGCGCACGGTGCCGCCGTTGGTGATGACGAGGCGGCCCTGGCAGTAGTTCAGGTAGGGCTGCGCGCCGTAGAGCGTGGTCCAGTCCGTTTTGCCGTCGTGTTCCTGGTAACCGAGGATCATCGTGTTGGCGTCCACGATGCCGCGCCCGATGATGATGTCGCCCTGGACGTTCGGGGTCTGGTTGGAGGCGATGAGCCGGCGGTCGCGCGAGACGATGAACTGGTCGGTGAGGATGTCCACGAAACCGCCGTTCGCGCCGAAATCAACGGTGGCCTTGAGGTTGCTGGCCGCCTCGCCGGTGCCGCCGCCGTCGGAAACGGAGAACAGCGTCATGCGGCCGGTGCCGGCGGGATTGCGGAAGACCGCGCCGGAATTGGCCCACGCGGGATGGAAGGTGGTGGCTCCGTTGTTGCCGTTGGCGTGGTTGGCGCCGATGAGACAGACCGCATCGGCATGGATGCGGTTGGTCTGGCCGAAGTAAAGGAAGTTGTTCACGCTGCTGCCCACGCCGAAGCGCTCGCTGTTCTGGAACATGAAGCCGTAGGTGCGGGTGAACTCATTGGTGTAGTTGTCCGGCCCGACGTGCAGGGCGGTGATGAAATTGGTGCGCGCGAGGTAGAGGCTGTTGTTGAAGCGGCGCGGCAGGCCGTTGGGAAACTCATTCGAGGCCGTGTAGTTGTAATAGTGGGGATACAGCCGGAAATCCCCCGCGCCGAAGCGGTTCACGTGGGCGACGAAGTTCTGGAGGTTCGACAGGCTGAGATAGTTCAGGCCGGAGCCGGCGCTGCCCTCGAGCAGGTTGGCGATGACGGCGTTCGCGTTGGAGACGACCAGCCGCGCGCCCGCGCCGCCGCCGATGCTGATGCCGTTCTTGCGGTCCTCGCGCAGCTCGCTGAGGTAATCGCGCAGGATGCGGAAGCCCAACTGGCCGGTGACCGAGAGCGTGACGTTCGCCCCGAGGTTGAGGTTGTGGAACAGGGCGTTGGTGGCGAATTCGTTGGTGAAGGTGCCGGGCGAGAAGCGAATCGAACCCACCGTCATGTTCTGGTTCAGCACGATGTTGGTGAAGCTGATGCCGTTAGGGAAGACGTTGGTCTGCGCGCCCGCGTCGCCAAAAATGATGTCCGCGCCAGGGTTGTTGGTCGGGTTCAGGGTCTGCCAGCTCGGGTTGTTGGTCCAGTTGGCGGCGACGCCGAAGCCCGCGCCCTGCCAGACGTAGCCGGACTGGAGCACGAAGTGCAGGCTGTTGGTCGCGCCGCCCGTGCCGTTCAGGCTGAAGGTGTATTCGCCCTGCGCGATATTGGTGGTGTAAATGGTGATTTGCAGCGGGGAATCTGCCGAGATCGTGGTCGTGCTGAGGCTGTAGCCCGCGCCGGGGGGCAGGCCCGTGATGTCGAGATTCACGTCGCTCGACAGGCCGCCCACGTCCACGACGTTGGTGATGACCGTGACGTTGGTGCTGTTGACGGGCACGGTGACGCGCGTCAGCGAGGGGCGGTTGAAGTTGACCGTTTGCGCCGAAGTAGTCAGGCCGGCGGCCAGGAACGCCAGCATGGCCAGCAGCCAGGCACCAGCCGTCGAGCGGACGGGGAACGGGAGGTCTGAGTTATTCATGTGGTTTTGGAGTTGTGGGGTTGCAGGTTGAAAGCAGCGGCCCGGAACCACGCGTTCCGGGCCGGAGAAAAAAATCAACGATAGGGCATCCGGTCGTTCAACCAGACGTAATCATCGCTGTTGGGCACCGGCAGATTACCCGAGGGTGCCCAATGCTTGGTCTCGATTTTCACCGGCTGGATGAACCGGCTGTCGCGCCAGCGTTTCACCTCCGAGTGGCCGTCGGCGAAGGCGAAGTTCGCGCCGCCGCCGTAATGATGGCTGGCCGGCATGTCCCGCAACTGGCCCGCCGACCGGGGCGCGCCAACCACCGAGTGAAAGATCGAGTCATTGATGCCGTCCGGGTGCTCATCCACGATCACCCACGTCATGGCCGGGCCGGGCTTGATCAATTCGGAGGCCTTCTGCACGGAAAAATAGGTGCGGTCAGGAATGCCGGCGAGAATGGTCAGGCCGGAATTGCCCAGGCCGGCGTTCATCGAGATGCTGCGGACGCGCGGGCCGGGATTCAGGGCGGACTGGTATTTGTCCGCCGGGCATTTCCACACGCCGGGCGAGGGCACGAAGGGGGCCAACGGGGACAGGCTCTCGTTGAGGAGAATGGCGGAATTGGTGTTGTCGCTGTTGCCGGTCCAGTCCATCGAGCCGCCCACGGGCCGGGCAGCGGGCACCATCTTGTCATCGTTGTCGCCGAGGAACAGCATCCAGCCGAGCATGATCTGCTTGGTGTTGCTCATGCACGAGATGGCGAGGGCGCGGCCCTTGGCCTTGGCCAGCGCCGGCAGCAGCATCGCGGCGAGGATGGCGATGATGGCGATCACCACCAGCAATTCGATGAGGGTGAAGGCGCGGCGGAGCCGGTGGCAAAGGGGAATCGTGGTGCGCATGGTATGGACCAATCGGTAACGGGGTTGACGGTCCTACGATGCTACAGCAGGGGAGTTTGATACATGGCTTTTCGCCGGGAATGACATGCCTTTTCGCCTTTGCGTTTGCGCCGCGCGGGCCGGGGCCGCAGCCTGCGGCGCATGCAGTTACCGCCGTCCCCGCCGGGGTCTCCGGCATGAGCGCGCTCGATTTCAGCGTGGTGGGCGTCTATCTGGCCGCGGTGTTCGGCATCGGGCTGTATTGCTCGCGGCACCAGCGGACGACCGAGGATTTTTTCCTCGCGGGCCGCAACGTCCCGGGCTGGGTGGTCGTCTTCGCCATCGTCGGCACGATGATCAGCAGCACCAGCTTCATCGGCCATCCGGGCAACGTCTTCGCCCGCGACATGTGGAACCTGCCCGCCTTCCTGATGCTGCCGCTGGTGATGTGGTTTGTGTCGCGTCACGTCGTCACGTTCTACCGGCGCACCGTCCGGATGAGCATCTACGACTACCTCGAACGCCGTTTCAATTACGGCGCGCGGGCCTACGGCGCGGCAGCGTTCATCGTCAGCCGCGTGGTGGACATGGCGGCGACGCTCTACTTTCTGGCCGTGCCGGTGTCGTATCTCACGGGCTTTGACGTCTGGTGGGTGATTCTCGCGGTGGGCGTGGTGACGCTGGTGATTACGGTGGCGGGCGGCATCGCGGCGGTGGTGTATTCCGACGTGCTACAGGGCTTGCTGCTCGTGGGCGGCGCGCTGGTGTGCGTGGGCATCGCGCTCTTCCGCCCGGAACAGGGGGCGGCCGCCGTGCTGCAAACGGCCTGGGAGGGCGGCAAGTTCGGCCTGGGCAACTGGGCCTTCAGCCTGCGCAACGAGAACCTCTGGTTCTTCCTCGTCGGCGGCGCCATCTGGGCGGTGCAGCGTTACGCGCTGGACCAGCACATCGTGCAGAAATATCTCGTCGCAAAAACCGACCGGCAGGCCCGCCTCAGCGCCTACCTCGGAGCGGTGGCGTGCCTGCCCATCTGGCTGATGTTCTTCTTTTTTGGCGCGTGCCTGTGGGCGTTCTTCCAGCTCACCGGCGCCCCGCTCCCGCCCGAGGTCGCGGCGGTGAAGGACAACATCGTTCCCTACTTCATCAAAACCCAGTTGCCGGCGGGACTGATCGGGCTGATCGTCGCCGCGCTGCTCGCGGCGGCCATGTCGAGCCTCGATTCGGACCTGAACAGCATGGCCACCGTCATCGTGGATGATTTCCATGGCCGGCTGCGGCCGCAAGCGACCGACCGGCAACGCCTCTGGCTGGGGCGCGCGGCGGTGGCCCTGCTCGGCGTGCTCGCCATCGTCTTTTCGCAACTGTGGATCGGCATCGGCACGGCGTTGGAACTGGGCGTGCAACTCTTCTCGATCGCGACCGCAGGGATGCTCGGCCTGTTCGCACTGGGCGCGCTAACCCGGCGGGCCAACGGACGCGGCGCGCTCGCCGGCATTGCCGCGTGCGTGCTGTTCACCGCCTGGGCCACCCTCACCTCCGTCAAACTGCCCGCGCTGGACCGCATCCTCCTGGACCTCGGCCCGCTGAATTATCCGTGGCACCCGTTCCTCATCGGCGTGTTCAACCACGTCATCGTGCTGGTCGTCGGTTACACGGTGAGCGTGGGGTGGCCGGAACCGACGCGCCCCGCGCCGCCCGCCAGCAACGCCGCCGGCCAGGCGTAGCTGCCGGGCTTCAACACCAGCCGCAACCCGCGCGCGCCCGGCATTCGCACCACGACCACGCCCGTCGCCCATTCACCCTCGACGAACAAGCGCCGCCCGCCCAGCCGTTCCCACAACAACGCCCCCGTCGCGCCGCCCTCGACGCAGACAAAATCGGGCCGGTTCGCCGCCAGCACCAGCCGAACAGCGGCGACGAGCCGTTCGCCCAGCCGCGCCGCCTGACCGGGCCGCGCCGGGCCGCCGATGGCCATCGCCACGCGCGGCTGCCGCCGCAACGCCGCCCGCACCTCGCGCGCCCACGCCAGCCGCAGGGGTTCGTTCGGGCGGCCGGAGGCGAACAATTTTTCCGGCATGAATGAAACCGCCCAACCGCGCCGACTCGCCGCGGCAAGAAAGTCGCGGGAGGATTCGCTCCGGCTGCCGGAAACAAGCAGAAGCGAAGTGGATGGCCACAACCGAGCGGAGGCAACGCGTCCCGGCATTCGCGCCCGCCCCGGCGCGACAACTGTGCGGCTTGCGCCACGACCGCCCACCCGTCGTTCGAGCAAGGCCGCAAAAAACTCGCCGCCCCCCGCCAGCAACGTGCCCGCTCCGGCCTGCTTCGCCCAAGCGCGAACATCTCCGGGCGACGCGGCTTCGCCCACTACGACGGCGGATAAATCCCGCTCCTCGATCCTTGTGCCGTCCGGTGCCGGCAGCACGCGCACCCCGCCGTCCCGCGCCGCTCCCAGCAGTTTCAACACGTCCGCGCTGCGCCGGGGATGCGTCGGGTCGCGGCGGAAATCCGTCCGATGCAGAGGCTGGTCCCCGATGAAATACTTCCCGGCGCGGAGGATGCGCCCGGCGCTCGGATTGGCGGGCACGAGCAGGCAGCTTTCGCTCCGCAGCACCCGCCGCAACGCGGCGATTTCCGCGAGCACATTGCCGCGCAACACCGAATCCACCTTCTTGTAAATCCACTCCGGTTGCGCCGCGCGCAATCGCCGGGCAATCCGCCCCACCCGCCGCGCCGCCGCCCGCGCGGAACACAACCGCGAGTCGGCGTCGTAAACCACCAGGTCCGCCCGCGCGGGCGGCGCGTCGCGATGCAGAATCACCGCGCGCAATCCGTGCCGCCAGCCGAGGCCGGCGATCTCGGCGGCCCCGGTCAGGTCATCGGCAATGACGGCGATCATCGTTGGATTTACGAATTACGATGGACGAGCGCTGTTCACGCCTCACGCGGTTTCTGAGGCGGGCGGGGCGGCGTGAACAGCGTCCGCCAATCGTAAATCAGCCCGCCAGCGTCACCGCGTATTCGATGGCGCGGAAGAGGCTCACTGGGCTGGCCTTGCCCTGCCACGCGATGTCGAACGCGGTCCCGTGATCCACCGAGGTCCGCACAATGGGCAGACCGAGCGTGATGTTCACCCCGTCCTCGAACGCGAGCAGCTTGAACGGAATATGCCCCTGGTCGTGATACAGGCAGACCACGGCGTCGAAGCGGCGGCGGTTGGCGGCGGTGAACGCGGTGTCGGGCGGCAACGGACCGGCGATGGCGATGCCCCGGGCACAGGCGGCGGCCACGGCGGGCTCCACGCACCGTTCCTCCTCGCGTTCGCCAAAGAGGCCGTGCTCGCCGGCGTGCGGGTTCAATCCGCATATCGCCAGCCGCGCGGGCCGACCATTCATCCGTGCGACGGCGTCCGCCGTCAATTCGATGACCTCCAGCACGCGTTCCACGCTCAACCGGCGCGGCACGTCCGCGTAACCGATGTGCGTCGTCACCATCGTCACCGTCAACACCTCGGAACGCAGCATCATGCAGGTGCGTTTTGCCCCGGTGAGCGCGGTGAAAATTTCCGTGTGGCCCGGCTGGGCAACCCCCGCCAGCCGCAGCGCCTCCTTGTGAATGGGCGCGGTGGCCACACCGGCGATGCGCCCGGCCAGCGCCCATTCAATCGCCCGCGCAATCGCCGCATAACCCGCCGCGCCGCACGCGGCGTCCACGCGGCCCGGCGCAATGGCGGCGGCGGGCGGCGCGGGACAATTCACCACGGCCGGCCCGGTGGGTGCCGGCCCGGCGGCGTCCCATTCCGCCAGTTCACCCGGCAGCGGCACGCCGATGGCCGCGCTGGCCCGGCGGAGAATTTCCGCGGAACCGAAAACGACGGGATGACAGCGCTGCCGCACCGCCGGTTCCGCCAGGGCGCGCACGCACAGTTCCGGCCCGACGCCGGCGGGGTCGCCCAGGGTCAGACCGATCAAGGGAAGCGGAGTCATGTGGCAGAGCGGCGGTTCCAGCGGGAAACTGTTGAACGGTCAAAACGGCGGTTGCAAACCTGAATTGCGAAATCCGAAACCCGAAGTCCGGAGGAAGCTCGCCATCCGCGGGCCGGACCCGGCTTCGCCGAGGTGTGGGGGGAAACTGCGCGGCCAGGCAAACGGGCGCAACGCGGCCATGCGGGCCGCAGGCCGCGGGTTTGTTTCGGTCCCCGGATTTCGGACTTCGGATTTCGGGTGGAATGCCGGATGTTCGCCTTTCCCGGATTCGCCGGCGCCTCATCCCACCGGCTGCAATTCCACCGGCGCGGGATATTCGCCCCGCACCGGAAAACCCTCCGCCAGCAGTTCCTGGCGCAGCGCTGCGCGTTCGGCTTCCGGCAGCGCGGCCAGCGGCGGCAGCATGTCCGGCCCGCACAACCCCAGCCACGCCAGCGCGGACTTCAACGCCGCCAGCGACTGCGCCAGTGACCGCCCGCGCTGGTAAATGGCCGACACGGCCATCAGCCGCTCATGGAGCGCGTTCGTTCGCGCCACGTCTCCCGCCCGCGCCGCATCGTAAAGCTCCCGGCACAGCGCGGGGGCGAGATTGCCGACGCTGGGCACGATGCCCTCCGCGCCCAGCAACAAGCCCTGCCCCATCAATGGCCCGGTGCCGATGAACACCGCGAAATCCTTCTTGTCGCCCAGTTCGCGCAGCAGTTCGACCATGCGCGCCGCGTCGTTCTCGGAATCCTTGATGCCAATGACGCGGGGCCGGTGCGCGGTGGCCTTGCACAACGGGATGGGCAGCGACACGCGCGTGGTCAGCGGCATGTTGTAAAGAATCAGGTCGCCCTCGAGGCGGCCGGACAATTCGGCGAAAAACTCGAGCGCCGCCTCGGGCTGCGTTTCAAACCGCGCCGGGGCGTGCGCCACCACCGCGTCCACCCCGCAGCGCAGGAAATGATTGCCCGCCGCCACCGCCGCGCCCAGGTCCACCGCGCCGATGCCGGCATACACCACCAGCCGGCCGCGCGTGGCGGCCACCGTCAATCGGACGAGCCGTTCGCCGAGCGCGCGGGGCACCGCTGGTCCCTCGCCGGTGGTGCCCAGCACAAACACCCCATGCACGCCGCCGGCTGCGAGATGCGCCAGCAGCCGCTCCACGGCCCGTTCGTCCAGCGCGCCGGACGGCGTCACCGGCGTCACCATCGGCACGATGACGCCGCCGTGTGTGACCGGGCTGATCGGATGTCCGTTCGACGGTTTCACCAGGCCTCCTCGTAAATGGCCAGCGCGTCCGTTTCCGTCAGGACGCGCGGGTTGTTTTTCAGCAGCCGCGTCACGGTCATTGCCGAACGCGCGAGCCGGGGCAGCGCCGCGCGCGGAATGCCGCAGGCCGACAGGCCGCGCGGCAACGGACACGCGGCGCGCAGTTGTTCAATGCGTTCCACCCCGAGCCGGGCCGCGGCTTCCGGTGCCGCCGCCTCCGCCCCAACGCCCAAGGCCCGCGCGACCGCCGCGTAACGTTCCGGAGCCGCCGACAGATTGAACCGCAGCACAGGCGGCAGCAGCAGCGCGTTGGCCAGGCCGTGGGCCAGGTGAAATTCGCTCCCCAGCGGATACGCCAGCGCGTGAACGGCGGCGGTGTTGACCGGCCCCAGGCACAGCCCGCCGAGCAGGCTGCCCAATGCCAGTTGCGCGCGGGCGGCGGCGTGGCGGCCATCCGCCAGAACCATCGGCAGGCCATCCGCTATCGCGGCCACTCCCGCCAGCGCCAGCGGGTCCACCAGCGGATGCGCGAACCGGTTCGCATACGCCTCGATGCAATGCGTCAACGCATCCAGCGCGGTGGCGGCGGTCACTTCCGGCGGCAACGAATGCGTCAGCAACGGGTCCACGCACGCCACGTCCGGCACCAGATGCGGGCTGATGATGCCCTGCTTCAACTGCGTGGCCTCATCCAGCAGGATGGCGTTGGGGGAAACTTCGCTGCCCGTGCCCGCCGTCGTCGGCACGCAGGCCAGAAACTTCCGGCGCGCCGCGAGTTTGCCGCTGCCAAACTTTTCCCGCACCGGCACCGTCTCTTCCACCAGCGCGGCGACCAGCTTCGCCACGTCCAGCGCACTGCCGCCACCCAGGCCAATCACCCCGTCAAACGCTTCGCGCCGCGCCGCGTGGCGGCACGCCTCGAACATCGCCACCGTTGGCTCCGCGTTGATGGCGTCTTGCACCCGCAACCGCAGCCCGGCCGCCGCCCACTCCTCCAGCACTCCGGCGCACACGGCCCGCACCGGCCCGCTGGTCACCACCACAACCTCCCGCACCCCGCGCGCCCGCGCCTCCTCCCCCAGCCGCGCCGCGCAACCCTCACCAAATAAAATCGTCCCCGGCTGCAACCGCGTCACCGGCGCGTTGACCGGCAGGCCCGGCGGCCCGAGACATGGCTCCACCGCCGCGCAACGGTCCGCGGCCGGCGCGACGGACGCTTCGAGGGTGGGCGGACTGGCCGTCATGGTGAGGACGCTTCGACAGAATGCCCCGGAGACGCCGGGGCGGACATGGACAAACCCGCCGAATGACTTGTGAAATCGAAGCGATCCGCGCCAGGGTGACGGCGGACAAGGCCCCGCCGGTGCGGGGCATTTCCGAGCGCCCAAGCTCCAGTGAACCCGCATTCCGAAACTGGTGGCGTCAGGCATCCTGCCTGACGTGGAGGCGGCATCCCTGCCGCCCGGAAACGCGCCCGAACGACTGGCCCCCAGTTGTGTGCGTCAAGTTCTGCAAAATGGTTTTGGTTCTCATGGTGAGCCGCTGGGCTTTTGCCCTCCGGGGCTAGCCCCGGAGGGCAAAAAGTTTGCGCGCTTCGCTCACGCCGCTTTCAGCAGCGGCACTTTCATCTGTTCCTTCAATGCGTCCATGTTCAGATACCGGTGGTCTTCCATCCAATCTTCATGCACTTCCGCCGCCAGCGCCCGGATCAGCCTCATGCAGCTTTCCTCGTTCGGAAAGATCCGCACCACCAGCGTCCGCCGCTTCAGCTCCTGGTTCAGTCGTTCCAGCATGTTCGTGCTCTTCAAATGTTTGTGGTGCTGCCGCGGCAACCAATAGAACGTCCACGTCTCTTCGAGGTTCGCTTCCACCCAAGCGCACAGCCGCGGATACTTCCCGCCCCACTTGCCCAGCCACTTCTCCAGGTCCGCCCGCGCTGCGTTCACGTCGTGCCGGTCATACAGCCACCTCAACTCCGTCAGGCAGTCGTCATCCGCCTTGCGCGGCAGATGGTCCAGTGCGTTCCGCAAAAAATGCACAGAGCACCGCCGCCACAGCGCTTCCGGCAGCACTGCGCCAATCGCCCGCTTCAACCCAGGATGATCGTCGCGCACGCAGAATGGCACGCCGTGCAGCCCGCGTTCCTTCCGTTGCAACAGCAGCTCCCGCCAGCTGGTCGCGCTTTCCCGACTGGCCCATTCCACCGCCAGCACCGGCCGCCGCCCTTCCCAATCTATCCCCAGCGCGATCAGCACCGCCCGCGTCGTGATCACGCCGTTGTCCCGCACTTTCTCATACCGCGCGTCCAGGATCAGATACGGGCAGGCCTCTTCCAGCCGCCGCCGCGCAAACTGTTCCAGCTCCCCGTCCAGCTGCGCGGTGATCGCGCTGATGCTGCTCGCGCTGAACTCGTGCCCGCACAGCTCTTCCGTGATCGCCTTCACTTTCCGCGTCGACACCCCCTGCACATACCTCTGCGCCAGCCCCGCCACCAACGCCTTCTCGCTCCGCTGATATTGCTCGAACACCACCGTGTTGAACCGCCCTTGCCGGCCCTGCGGAATCCGCAGCTCCAGCTTCCCAACCCGCGTCACCAGCTTCCGCCTGTAGTAGCCGCTCCGGTAGCCGCCCCGCTCCCCGGTGCGCTCGCTCTTCCCGGCACCCAGCGCCTCTGTCATCTCCGCTTCCAACACCTCCTGCACCACCGCCTGCACCAGCGGCCTCAGGAAATCTTCCTGCTCCGCCAACAATCCCTTTACCACCTCCGCATCAATGTTAATGTCCTTCCGTCTTTGGGTCATGGTTTTGCCTTTCGTTTAACTGGGTTTCCTATCACACCCCAGTGGCTACCATGACCCTCTCCCTTTTTGCAGAACTTTTAGGACACTACCAAGGACCGAACGAAAGGCTGCCGGGGCGGCAGCGCAGATGTTCACCTGCCGGGTGAGCGGCTGCCGGAGAGGAGCGGCCAGTGTTTCGTGTCCTTTCGTGTGTTTTGTGGTTTGAACTGCTTTTTCCAGGTTCAATCACGAAGGGAAAATTGCCCCGGTTTCCCCAATCGGTCGTCGAGCCGAGATAATGCCGCCCGGAAGAACCGCGCAATATGTAAGTCCAAGCCACAGGCAAGCAATGGTGGGTTGGGTGGGATTTGAACCCACGACCAACCCCGAAAGCCTTCGGGGCTGCTCTACCGCCGGGCGGCTTGCGCCCCGGCTTGCAACCGCTGGATCGCCAACGCCGGGTTCTTCTTGCGCTTCAACTCCCGTTCCAACGCGCGCGCCTCAGCCAGCGTGGGCAATTCGAGTGCCGCCACCATTTCCAACGTCACCCCGAGCCGGCGGGTGGTGTGCGTGTGGCCGCGTTCATGCTCGGCGAGCCGGCGGGTCAGGTCGGTCGTCGAGCCGAGATAATGCCGCCCGGAAGAACCGCGCAATATGTAAGTCCAAGCCACAGGCAAGCAATGGTGGGTTGGGTGGGATTTGAACCCACGACCAACCCCGAAAGCCTTCG